>Ga0105356_10005999_pt1 | contig 11408 bp, 9 predicted proteins | sample GOMGulsemesocosm_3_FD_83502 | JGI IMG/M metagenome (GOLD analysis project Ga0105356, IMG submission 83502) | Methane-oxidizing microbial communities from mesocosms in the Gulf of Mexico - GOM9D Gulf of Mexico | ecosystem: Environmental > Aquatic > Marine > Cold seeps | place: Gulf of Mexico...
AATAACGCTTTAAACATTTGCTGGCGGTGCATTAAACGAGGCCCGGTGGCCGCAATGGTTTGGCGATAAAAATGAAAGCGCGCGACACGCAGCAATTTTTTGGCTGCACTATGGTCTGTACCACTTTTATTCGCCATATAACGAAATGACAACGCTTTACTAAAGCGCACCATAGTATTTCGACCAAGAAATAACACGATAAAAAACTTTCTAAGCCATGTTGGCGATTCTTGGTCGGCTAATATAGTACCTACATTAGCATTGTTTTTTTCAACGGTGGGCTTGCGTCCCCACACTAAATTCACTGGGATAAGTTGCACATCAAGGTTTTCATCAACTTGGTGCTGCTCTAATAAAGCCAAACCTTGTTCAATAGCGGTGGTTTTACCCGCCGATTGTTTGTCGTCATAACGCCAATTAAATTTATTTCGACTAAACAATCGATTAGGTTTTTCTAACGCTAAGGTACGTGAGAAGCGCTTGCCATTAAGCTCAACCTCGGTAAGAGGATCTGGTAAATCAAGTTTTTTACAGGCCCTTTGCAGGGTTAGTAAATCGCTGGTTGATTGATGACGGATCACATAAAAAATTGGTTTGTTACTATCCGCATTTGACGTATCGAAATGTTGGTCAGAAACTATTTTACAGCGAACAAACAAACGTATAGGTAAGTGTAGTACCAAATAAAAAAATTGACGGAGCGCTAACATCTTGTTTTATCCACAGTTATTATACTGTTTATTGTAACATTAATTATTTAATATTGCCTATGTCAACATCATTGCTAGACATTCCCTTCGAGACTTTTTACCCTAGTATGCTGAGCTAAACTTATAATAATTAAAGGAAGTTTAATTTTGTATCTCAAGACCTTATCAATTTTTGCATTACTGGTTAACTTTACCTGTATAACAGCAATCGCAGAAAGTAGAACTAAACTTTCTGCTGAGGAAGAAAAGATCAGTGCCTTTGTTGTTGAGCACCTTCCACAAACACTCAAGTCTCTGGAACAAGCTGTTAATATCAATAGTGGCAGTTTGAACTTAGTTGGTGTGAAGCAAGTAGGCAACTTGATGATGACGCAATACAACGCGTTAGGGTTTAAAACTCAATGGCTCGATGGCAGTGCTTTTAATCGCGCGGGCCACCTAGTTGCCACTTGGCAAAGTAAAAACAAAAACGCTAAAAAGATTTTGATGATCGGCCATTTAGATACGGTATTCTCTAAAAATGATGATTTTCAAAAATTTAGCCGTTTAAATAGTAACGAAATCGCAGGACCGGGAATAGTCGATATGAAAGGCGGTAATGCAATAATATTTGCTGCTTTATCCGCTCTAAAAAAGCTAAAACTATTAGATGAACTCAGTATTCAAGTAGTATTGACCGGTGATGAAGAAAGCAGTGGCCGACCACTATCTTTGTCAAAAAAAGTAATAGTTGATGGCGGTGTTTGGGCTGATGTTGCATTGGGTTTTGAAAATGGTGACAGCGACATTAACACTGCAATGATTGCACGTCGTGGTTATAGCGGCTGGACTTTAGATGTAACAGCCAACGCTGCTCATTCATCACAAATTTTTCGTAAAGATGTCGGCTTTGGCGCCATCTATGAAACAGCGAGAATACTAGAAACATTTCGTTTAAAACTAGCAAACCAGCCCAATTTAACCTTTAATCCTGGTTTGATTCTAGGCGGTACTTCCGTTCAACACGATGTCGCTCAATCTAAAGGTCAAGCCTTTGGCAAAGCTAACGTTATTGCGCAAACAGTCAAAGTAAGCGGTGATATTCGCGCCTTATCTCAGCAACAATTGTTAGATGCTCAAAAAGTCATGCTGTCGATTGCACAAGAAAATTTAGCACAAACACATGCCAAACTGACTTTTGAAAGTGGTTATCCGCCAATGTCGCCAACCAGTGGAAATAAAGCCTTATTAGCAATGTATAATCAAGTCAGCCAAGATTTAGGCTATAACAAAGTTGTCGCAGCTAACCCGAGGAAAGCAGGTGCGGCTGATATTTCTTTTGCTGCCGATCATGTTGAAATGGCAATGGATGGGTTAGGCTTGATGGGACGTGGCGCTCATACCAAAGGTGAAGTTGCTGATTTAACGAGCTTACAAAAAAACATCGAAAAAGCGGCTATTCTCCTACTTCGTTTGTCTCAACAATCAGGTAATAAGTAATGAAGAAAATAGCAGTTTTTGTTGATGTACAGAACATTTATTACACCACACGAGATACCTATGCACGCCAATTTAATTATCGAACATTTTGGCAACAGCTTAGTGAGCAAGGTGATATTATTATCGCTAATGCCTATGCGATTCAGCGCAGTGACGACGCCCAGCATAAATTTCAAAAAGCGCTTAAACATATAGGTTTTAATGTTAAATTGAAGCCTTTTATTCAACGCCGAGACGGTTCTGCGAAAGGCGATTGGGATGTTGGAATTACTATCGATATTATGGAAAAGGCACCAGAAGTTGATACCGTTGTTTTATTGTCAGGTGACGGTGACTTTGATCTATTGCTCGACAAAGTCAAAAGCAACTATGGGGTAACTACCCACGTTTATGGTGTTGCAGCCTTGACCGCAAAGTCACTTATCAACGCCTGCGATGAATTTTTTCCTATAGACAGTGCCATATTGTTATAAATACCAAGTAACATTCAACCAGCTCAAATTCATAGAATGTATATATTTTCACTATTTAATGTAAGTCTTATAGAGTTAACCTACCCCTAACCACAAATCTTAGATAAACAAACGAACACCTCAGATTTTTATATATTCATACTTATCAAGTAACTAATTTTATTTTGTAACATCTTATATACATATAGTGCTGTTTTATTTTTAGGCTGTTTGTTTATTATTTGTTAATCATTAGTTAATTACTTATGTTTCACAACCCGCCACGGTGGGAATAAATATAATAATTAAATGAATATAAAAAAATAATAAGAGAGAATTATGAAAGCAGCAACATTAAATTACATGGCCGCAGCTATAGTATGTGCGACCACATTCAATGCGTTTTCCGCAGATGATAACGTCATAAAAACAGAAAAATTCAAAAACAGTAGTGTTTTTTCGAGTGGAAAAATAGGCGAAATATCTCCTAGTTCAACCTCAATAGAAATTAAGAGTATTCTGTCTAAACATGGCAATGTGGCTCTAGGTAAAAATGAAGGTTTCGATGTTCAACGTCAATGGACAGACACCTTAGGAACCAGTCATACACAATTGAAACAGACCATAAATGGTTTGCCAGTGTTTGGTACAAGTGTCACCATTCATTCATCGGCAGCAAATAAAGGGCTAGTCCGCACTAAATCATCTAATGCTGTGTATGCTATTTCAGGCATCATTGCGAAAGCAAGCTTTATAAAAGAGAGAGGCGTTACTAAAAACTCAGCAAAAAATGATGTTGAGCAGGTTAAATCATTAGCTGCCAAAATTGGCAGTGTCGTTGGTGAACCGCAAAAAGTTTACGTTTACCTGCCGCTAAACGATGAAACTAAACTATCTTGGAAAGTAGAAGTTAAATGGGATAATGGCGGCGAAGATTTTGGTCACGATTTTGTCTTCTATGATGTGAGCTCATTCAACATATTAACTCGACATGCACAAATACACTCAGCTAAGTCATGGAAAACTCATACGTTACAAAACCAGAGTCAATCGTCTGCTCCTGGTCAATTACTTTGTACGAATAATCAATCGTGTGGTGATGCTTCGGCTCAACGAGCACACGACGGTGCCGCCAAAGTCTATGATTTTTACAAAAGTCGATTTAATCGTGACAGCATCAATGGCAGCGGTTTAACCATGGTTTCGAGTGTTCATCTTGGTAATAATGTCGCTAATGCTTATTGGACTGGTAGCCAGATGTTATACGGCGACGGTGATGGTCAACAATTAGATGATTTAACATTAAGTTTTGATGTTATAGGTCATGAATTAACCCATGGAGTTACTCAATACACTGCGGGGTTAGTTTATGCGAACGCTTCTGGTGCGTTAAATGAAGCCTGGTCAGATATTATGGGTGTTGCAGCAAAAGCTTATCGTGATGGAACAACTACTGCTGATTGGTTGTTAGCTGAAGAAAGCTATACACCTGGTATTAGTGGTGATGCAATGCGCTATATGAAAAACCCTACACAAGATAATTATTCGAAAGATTGGTGGCCTGAAAGAATTTCTTATGTAAGTAACCCAAACAATAGTAACGATCAAGGTGGTGTTCATGGTAACTCGGGGATAGCAAATTTAGCATTCGCGCTATTAACTGATGGTGGCAGTCACCCAAGAGGCAAATCTCCTGCGCAAGTTCCAGGCTTAGGTTTACTGAAAGCGGAGCAAATTTTTTACCGAGCACTGACTACTTATATGAATCAAAATACCAACTTTGCTGCTGCGCGTACTGCAACTGCGCAAGCGGCTCAGGATTTATATGGCGCAGGCGAAAAAACTGCAGTTGAAACTGCTTGGTGTGCAGTAGGAGTTGGTGCATGCCCTTCTACTGGAGGTGGTAGTTTAGCTCTCGAAAATGGCGTTGCCAAAACAGGAGTTTCAGGTAGTGCCAAAGCAGAGCTTTTTTACACTCTAGAAGTCCCTAGTGGCGCAACAGATCTTACGTTCACTACATCTGGCGGCAGCGGTGATGCGGATCTATTTGTTCGTTTTGCCAATCAACCGACGTTAACTACTTACGATTGTAAGAGTACTACTGCTACTAGCAATGAAACTTGCAGCATAACAAATGTTCAGGCAGGTACCTATCATGTAATGGTACAAGCGTGGGATCAAATAAGTGGTGTGAGTTTAACTGGCAGCTTTAATACTAGTACCGGTGGTGGACTGCCTGTTATTAATACTGGTGCTGAAAACGTAAGTGTTAGCGCTAATCAGTGGACTCGTTATACTTATAACCTAGCAGCTGGTTATAGCGACATGAGTATCTCACTTAGCGGTGGCACAGGAGATGCCGATTTATATATCAATTACGGTTCTCAATCGTCATCTAGCATTTTTAATTGCCGATCGTGGAAAGATGGCAATAGCGAATCTTGTAACTTTACTAACCCAAACGCAGGAACTTGGTATATTGACGTTTTTGGTTATACCAATGCCTCAGGTATATCGTTAACCTTAACGGCAAATCCTTAATTTTTAGCCGTTGAATAATGGCTAAGGAGTGTAATTCCTCCTTAGCCATTTTAAATGCTAGTTTAGTATTCCCCAACCTAGTGGCACGATTAATAATGTAGCTGCTAAATAGCTTGTTTTTTTCATGGCAGCACTATAATTATTTCTCAATGTCAAGCCAAAACAGGGCCGCAAAAATTCACTTCTCCGTATGATCTCAAAGCCGATAACACAGCCAAAAAGAGTAAGCATGATCACTAATATCACTTCAACAACTACCCCAAAATTGTATTGTGCTAACCAATAAGCCAGCACGATAATAATAGTCTGATGCAAAATATAAAAGGGGAAGACCGCGTCACTAAAATAACTTAAGTACTTCGACGTTTTATTCAAGTATTTAGATGACCAAGCCAATACGGTAAGCAAGCCCAAGATACGCATCGAACTGTAACTTAATAAGGCAATGAGCTGTAAGGCTTCATTATCCTTAACTCCTTCGTCTAACCATATAAATTGGTAGCAACAGATAAAAATTATCGAACCAAATACACTGCACTTCAATAATAAGTAGCTATTATTGACAAGTCTTTGCCAAAAAACACTATTCCAACCCAGTAGATAGCCATAGAGTAAGAAGGTAAACCCTAATACTTCGCGCGTAGTTTCACCTTCAATAATAAGCTGAATGGCAAAGATGGGTATTATCGCAATAATGATCGCCCAAAGACCATCTTGTGTGACGATCCAGTTAACGACTTTAGTAAGCCAAGCAGCATTGAGCAAAGGTAATAACAACAACAGACCTAACGAGTATTGCCACAATGAACGTAAATACCATAAATGATTTACATCAATATGAGGCCATATACCCGATTGATATTTAGCAAAAACCTCACTATCACTACTGAAAAAAGCTTGGGAAAACTGCCAATAGCTAAGATTTAAATCACCATTAACTGTCATTTCTACAAACAGTTGTGGTGGCACAATGATCAAAATGCCAAATAATAATGGTAATAACAACCGCAGTGAGCGCATAGAAATATAATGCCAAAGGGATACTTTTACTAGTAGGAAACGAATAGCGATACCAGAAATTAGCCAAAGTACTGCCATGCGCCAAGGGCTAATTAGCAACATCAAATTGGCCAAAAAAGAGGATTGATATTCACTTTTAAAGTGATATCCCCAATTAGCGACATATACCATACCAATATGATAAAAAATTAATAAGAAAAAAACTAAAATACGCAGCCAATCTAAATCATATCGTCGTTCAGGCATGTCTTGGCTATCAGGTATAAAGTATTTATTAATGACCAAGTTAACCGGTGATTTAAAATTATTCATTTTACTCGTTACGCTTGCTTGTTATGGCCTTATCTTCACTGATAAACTGACAAAACAATTAATAAAAAGGCTTAATAAACAATGGTTGGGGATAAACGGTGGCATACAGGGATAACTTTAATGATACTTAATAGCCAATGAGTAAATTAGCCCACTTTCAACAATACAAACTTCGCTATGAAGTGCTTTTTTTGAGTTGTTACTTTTTGATCAACGCTACCATATTAGCTACTTCAGTAGTGATGGAGGCACAAAGGAATGAGATTACTAGCTTCCAATTTTGGGAACCCTTTGTTTGGGAATATTCGAGTGCTTTTGCCACGTTAATATTATTTCCTTTGATTGTTTATTGGTTTAAAAAATGCCCTTTTCAGTGGCAAAATGTTAAGCGATATTTAGTCTTCTTTCTTTTAGCTTCGCTAGTTTTTTCGCTTGTACATACCGCAATAATGGTTGCGTTAAGAGAACTCATCTATTTTTCACAATCAATGAACTATGACTTTGGTGATATTGGTTTCGAGTTCATTTATGAGGTACGTAAAGACATTTGGAGTTTTGCCTTTTTCATTGTGGCAATTTACGCTTATGGTTTTATTCTTAGTCGATTACAAGGTGAAGCGAATCCGGTTGCTGTTGGCGAAGATGAATCGATAATAAAAAGCTTTGATCGCCTGATTGTCAGAAAACTAGGCAAAGAATTCATTATTAAAGTAGAAGATATTGAATGGCTAGAATCGGCGGGGAATTACGTTAATTTGCATATAAAAGAGCGTATTTATCCAACCAGAGCAACCTTAGGTAAACTGATAGCACAAATTAGCGATAAAGGCTTTTGTCGCATTCATAGATCGCACGCGATTAACCTTGACTTGATCGAATCAATCACACCGCTGAGTAGTGGTGATAGCGAAGTATTACTTAACAATGGTAAAAGGCTCAACCTTTCGCGACGCTATAAAGACAGCTTCAAAGCAACATTATAATTATCCTTAATAATATTTGTCTTAAATCATCACCGTCTTCGGTGATGATAGCGTTATAGCATTAGGTTATTTTGTCCAAAATGATATCAAACTTTCCTTGGCCATTTATAAAGTTTACCTTAATGCTATTTTGTTCTTCTGGCGATGCTGCGAGGAATAATCGGTCTACCTGATTGAGTGGGTTATTAGCGAAGTACATTTGTGTGGTGAGCTCTTTTAATCCGCGACGGGCTACTTTAAAGTGAATATGTGGTGGTCTAAACCACTGTTCAGTCACTCGATATTTTCCCGGTATGATTGTTGTAACTTGGTAAGCTCCGTTTTCGTCAGATTTTAACTGCGCCCAATACTGGAAATTTTCATCTAATGGCGCCGACTCCGGTGCGTCATCATGTAAATAACGACCATTTTTATCGGCCTGCCAGATATCAATTAACGCATCTTTTACCGGCTGACCATCAATGTCTATAATACGGCCAGAAATAATTATTATTTCACCAACCGCTTGTCCACGTCGCTGATCGACTTTAGTCATATCGGAATTTTTATCAAATTGTTGATGCTTGGGATAATAAGGCCCTTCAGTCTGTGACGCTGTTTTGGTATATTTTTGAGCATTAACCGATGGAGCAATCAATGCTGTAACAGCTGTAACTAAACTAGCATTTAAAAAATGGCGACGAGAATTATCATGTTCATTCATAACATTTACCTATTGCAATTATACCTAAGCGATATATTTCGCTATATTTATTGAGAAGCATTTATTGTTCTTCCTCTTTTAAGCGCTCAACGATAGCGTCACGCATATCATTTAGTTGCACAGGATCTATATCAAGAAACTCTACAATTGCTTCTGCTATTAATAACCATTCTGGCGTATTCATCTCTTCTCTGATCACACCGTCAACCGCTGAACGAGCAAGTTTTAATATCGCCAGTAAATAGAGGCTAACCCGGCTCAACTCATCTGAATCATAAATGCCTTCAATGTCATGACAATAATAAATCACTTCAATCATAGCTTTAGGCAACTTCCATTGTTGGCCTAATAATGCGCCAAGCGTAGTATGTGTGGTCTTAAATTGTTCACGTTCTAGCTCAGGAATATCTTGCCAGCCTTGGCTAATGCCTTGCACTAATATTTGATGATAGTCATCGAAGCTTTGCAGCATGATAGGCACGCCTGCATTATGAAATAGCCCTAGCATATAAGCATTGTCTGCTAACTCAGGTTTGTTAAGCGCTTCACAAAAGAGTGTGCATGCAGTAGCAACCATAGTGGAGCTTTGCCAAAATTCACGTAAATCTTTACTTTCAGGTAAGGCACTTTTAAGGGCAACCGCCTTTACCAAAGGAAATATGCGCTTAATACCTAAAGTCATTACTGCTTGTTGAATCGAATCTATTTTTTTCAGCCGCGCAAAAGCGACTGAATTAACCACTTGTAATACTGCGGCTGAAATAGCTGCATCTTCAGAAATAGCCTCAGCAATCACCCTAACATTCGGCTCTGCTTGTTTTGCTTCTTGGGTGATTTTCATCAATGCCTGAGGGCGAGGCGGGATACTTACTTTCGATAATATTTCTTTTTCTTGTGGTGTAACGGAGATGGTCATAAGCAGTCCATAAAATTAATAAATTAAAGCGCTCATATTACAGCCCATTTAATTTTAAACAGGGAATTCAATAGGCCGTAATATGAGTATAGGATAATTTTCAAGACAGATGCCTTAATTCATTAGTTTCTCATTACTTCCATATCCTTGATAATTTCGTCTAGTTTTAAAAGATCGTAAACGAGGTACATGCCAGCATAATTATGTTTATGGCTAGTTTTGATAAGATCATTGTTCTATACCAGTGAACATTGATAACTTTAGATAATAGACTCCTGACTAAATAATAGTGAACTATTAGGATCGAACGCAACACAGTAGATAGGATTTTAGTTCACTTCAAAACCTAATTTTTCATTGATAATGGATAACGTCATTTATTAAAAAAATACTTTAACCCCATTTTTCATTCCCTCACGTTTTATCACTAAGCAAGTTGTTTAAAGCCGTATTTATCAAACAGCCTGCCATGTGAACTTTTTAACTTTGAGGAAATAATATGAAAAAAATATTATCGTTAATTGCTTTGGCCAGTATTACCACATTTGCTTTATTCGCTTTTATGGCATTTCTTATTAACAGTGATAAAGTGAGAATAAATGAGACTTTGCCTGATGTTATTGTAGATGTGTATGAACTACCTGAAGACTCTAAAGTAGAACATATTTCCCGAAAGTTAATTGTACCGCCAACTCCTAAGCCACCGATGCCAAGGGAAATAACTACGCCAAATATTGTTGATGCCGGAAATGACTTTCCCTATCAGCCAATAGGGTTAAAAGTCACTAACCAACAGACTAGTCTTGGTAGTATTACAAAACCAATTAATAGCGAAGCTCGACCTATTGTTCGTATTGCACCAAAATATCCAATGACCGCTGCTCGTGACGGCACTGAAGGTTGGGTTATCTTAGGTTTTGACATTAGTGCAATAGGTCAAGTGATTAATGTTAAAGTATTGGATTCTCAGCCAAATAAAGTTTTTGATAAAGCCGCCAAACAGGCATTGAGAAAATGGAAATATAGAGCCAAATCGGAAAATGGCCAACCAATAACTCAACAAGGCTTTACCGTGCAATTAGACTTTAAAATGGATCAAAAAATATAATTGTGTTTATTTCATCAATTAAAAGAGCAAAAATGACAAGTAGCGTTAATGCAAAACATTGCATTAACGCCAAGTTAAGAGTTCAGCGTTTTAGGGATAACTATTTGAAGCTACCATCAATGATTAAAGGTTGGTTAAATCCAACCACCAGCCCAGAACAGTTATTAATCCAATATGGTTTGACTGGCAAGTCTAAATATTTGCAATTGCTAGTTGAGCAGTTTAATAGCCCTATATTTCACTACTTATTGAGCCAATCAGATAAAGAGTTGGCTGAAGATATTCTTCAGTCGACTTGGCTAAAAGTAATAAAAACACAAGGTGCGGGTAATCGCTTAATTGAAAGCCATAAAAATGTTAAAAGTTGGCTATTTACCATTGCCCGTAATACCTTAATTGATGAGTTGAGACGACAAAATCGGTGGCAATGCACTGCAATTACTGAACAACACTTAACCGGCGAATCACTAGAAAGCGTGGTTAACGACAGTGAACAATTAGTAAAATTTAATCAGGCTTTATCGCTGTTGTCTTTTCATCAACGTGAAGTATTTATTTTTCAGCAAGAGGGCTTTTCCGTGTTAGAAATCTGTCAATTGACCAATGAAAATTTTGAAACGATTAAAAGCCGTTTACGCTACGCACGCAACAATATTAAAAATATTTTAGGAACTTCATCATGAAAAATGAAGAGATTGATGATGAATTGGCCGCGCTATATCAGCAACGAAAAATGCAGATAGAAGTACCTAAATTTAATATATCAGCGTTACAATGTACAGGTAGAAAAAGTACTTCAATGTCACGCATATTTGGCATACTTTTCACCGCAGGGGGGGCATCGTTTGCCATTTTCGCTATCATCACCCACTTTGCGACTAAGACGCCTAATTCCAAGCCAGCGGCAACAGTTACACAAGCTATTACCGTAGAAAAATTGCCCCCTGAGTTAAATGACACCACTAAAAAGAATACTTATGCTGTAGTTATTCCACCACTACCAGCCCCGAATAAGTCTGTTGCCAAACCATTGAACCGTGCGCTTGTTCAGCCAAGTGAAAAGCTAGCGGAACAAACAATCGCATTGCCAAAAAATTATATTCAAGCTGTCGAAGTTCCGGCAATAAAGTTGCCCGAATTAGCATTAACTCCTATTTTTAAAGTAATGCCCAAGTATTTTATTA
>Ga0105356_10006000_pt1 | contig 11406 bp, 15 predicted proteins | sample GOMGulsemesocosm_3_FD_83502 | JGI IMG/M metagenome (GOLD analysis project Ga0105356, IMG submission 83502) | Methane-oxidizing microbial communities from mesocosms in the Gulf of Mexico - GOM9D Gulf of Mexico | ecosystem: Environmental > Aquatic > Marine > Cold seeps | place: Gulf of Mexico...
AGCTGTTGCCGGTCATGCCGGTGGCAACCAAGCCATCACGCTAACTAAAGGCCAACTGGCTGAACTAGCTGCTGCATTGAGCAACGCCGGTGAAACTACCCAGGCAGAACTGGCCAGCAAACTGCAAAACACCGAACAGCCTGTGGTTGTGACCTTTATCGAAACAGACGAAGCACCCGCTTCCGTTCCTGAGTGCTACCTAAAACTGCACCTGTTAACACACCGATTGGTTCTGCCACACGGTACTAATCTAACCGGTCTGTTTGGTCTGTTGCCAAACGTAGCATGGACTAGCGAAGGCGCTATCGCCATCGACGAACTGGCTGACCGTCAGCTGGCAGCCCGCATGAAAGGCGGTGTACTGGAAGTTTCGGCTGTTGATAAATTCCCGAAAATGACCAACTACTTCGTACCCGCAACCACACGTATTGCCGACACTGATCGCGTACGTTTGGGCGCACACATGGGCGATAACACGACGGTTATGCACGAAGGCTTCATTAACTTTAACGCCGGCACATTAGGCGCCAGTATGATCGAAGGCCGTATCTCAGCTGGCGTTGTAGTTGGTAAAGGCAGCGACTTGGGCGGCGGCTGCAGCACCATGGGCACATTGTCCGGCGGCGGCAACATCATCATCTCTGTTGGCGAAGAAAGCCTGATTGGCGCGAACGCGGGCTTAGGTATTCCATTAGGCGACCGTTGCATCATCGAATCTGGCCTGTACATCACAGCCGGCACTAAAATCATGCTATTGGACGACAGTAACCAGGATGTAGAAATCGTTAAGGGCCGAGATCTGGCCAGCGTTGCCGATTTAATCTTCCGTCGTAACTCCTTAACGGGTCGCGTAGAAGCCAAAACCAACAAAACAGCGATTCAACTGAACGAAGCATTACACGCCAATAACTAATAGCATGTAATACCCGAACAATTGCCAGATAGCCTATTCGGTTATCTGGCAATTACGCTTACACCGTTACAGCCTGACGTCCCTTCCTCTTAGCGCTACCGTTCACAGCAATACTCAACAAACCCAGAATCAACAACAACCCGCTTGGCGCAACAGCTACCGAACCCTGAGTAAGACTTAATGCAGAAAATTTCTGGCCAGCATTAATTGCACCAAAACTCCTGTCAGCCACCTGCCACTTAAATCCCATAGAACTATTACCCGTTAACTGCAACGAACTGCCAATCTCCGTAGCCGAACTTTCGGCAATACTAATGTCTTCACTCATCCTTCCTATGGCGACACCGTTACTTGCTGTAAACGCACCTTCATAACTAATAAACTGCTGCAACTGGTTTGCCGCATTCACCAAGGCAACACCATCGGGAGCGCCGTTCTGAATTTCCGCAAAGGCAAAAGCCAACGTACCGTAACCATTCTGCTGATTCGCAAACACGCCGCTTAAAGCCCGCGAGCCATAGCTTTCTCCATTCCTGCCGTTATAAAACCACAAGTGCCAGCTAAACCGGCTAACTCGACTGATTCGCCAACATCAATTCCGGCATTATCATAATGCAGCTCATTGATAAAAACCGGCATTGCATGCGCACGTGGTGACAGCAAGATGAAAACCAGCAGACAGAAAAGAATCATATAAATTGCAGGTCGAAAGCCCCGCAGGGAAAAGATACCCATAGACAGCTCCTTGTCATATCAACCATTTAAGTCACCCCACTCCTTGGGACAACGACTCAAAATATAACCTGTTCCAGCACCAAACTGCAAATCCAAAACAGCTTAAGCATCATCAAGTCAGGTTCGCAAAAATTGCTCGACTAGTATAAAGTTAGCCGTCCAAAATCCCGCTCAAATCGACCAAAAACAAGTAGCCTCTATGTCCAGCAGCCCCGTTCTAGAATTTGCCAAAGACCTAATTTCACAGCCCTCTGTAACTCCCAAAGATGCCAATTGCCAGGAGATGATGATTGCCCGCCTGGAGGCTGCCGGCTTTAACATCGAACGCTTGAATTTCGGCGAAGTTGTTAATCTGTGGGCGGTACACGGTGAGTCAGGTCCAATTCTGGCCTTCGCTGGACATACCGACGTAGTACCGACCGGGCCGGTGGAAAACTGGACATCTCACCCCTTTGAGCCGGAAATCCGCGACGGCTATCTGTATGGCCGTGGTGCCGCAGACATGAAGGGCAGCATTGCTGCTATGACGGTCGCTGCCGAGCGCTTTGTCAGCGAATATCCAAATCACTCCGGCCGCCTGGCTTTCTTGATCACCAGCGACGAAGAAGGCCCAGCTATAAACGGCACCGTTAAGGTCATCGAGCATCTACAGCAGCAGGGCGAGCAAATCAGCTGGTGTGTAGTGGGCGAACCCTCCAGTACCAACAAACTGGGCGACGTCATTAAAAATGGCCGTCGCGGTTCACTCAACGGCGAATTACAAATTCAGGGCAAACAGGGTCACATTGCTTACCCTCATTTGGCCGACAATCCTATTCACGGTGGCTGCCCGACATTAGCGGACTTAATTGCTGAACACTGGGATGAAGGTAATGATTTTTTCCCGGCTACCTCGTTTCAAATTTCCAACATTAATGGCGGTACGGGTGCCACTAATGTGATTCCCGGTGTATTGGAGGTGATATTCAACTTCCGTTACTCCACCGAAGTCACCCAACAACAGCTACAGGAACGCACTGAAGCCATTCTTGACCGCCATCAACTGAAGTATCAGCTGGAGTGGAAATTAAGCGGCCTACCCTTCCTCACGGAACCCGGAGACTTGGTTGAGGCAGCACAACGTGCTTTGATTGAGGTAATGGGAAGCAAGGCGCAACTCTCCACCAGCGGCGGCACCTCCGATGGACGTTTCATCGCCCCTAGTGGTGCACAGGTCATTGAGCTCGGCCCCTGTAACGCCACTATCCACCAAGTTAATGAAAGTGTCCGAGTGGAAGAGCTGGATCAAACCGCTGAAATTTACCAGCGCATCATGGCCAACTTGCTCCGCTAAGGCGCTTAGCCACACCCTCATGAAGAATCAAAAAAATTCACAACCGCAGCCCGATGACCACCAAAACCTAAAAGGCTGGTTTCTGGAACGTGCAGCGAATCACCGCGCTAATTTGCAACTTCTCATTATTGGTGCCGGTGTATTTTTTTCCGGTCTATGCATTATTTTTTGGGCTGATCATAATATGCCCGTGTCGCTGAAACAGGAATTGGTCGGTCTGGGAGGAATGGTACTGGTGGTAGGCGGCGGCATCACCGCCCTGATAGGCTATCTGGCCCTCAGCATTCTGCGCTTATTTAAATTTTTCAGTGATGACTCCTGACGGGCAGGTAGCCACCACTTTTACAACAATAGTTTAGTCAGCGACGGAAACGTCTTCAGCCTGCAAACCCTTATCACCATCAACCACCATAAATAACACTCGTTGGCCTTCACGCAGAGTGCGACGACCATTGCCACGTACTGAGCGGTAATGTACAAATACGTCTTCACCAGAATCCCGAGTAATAAAACCAAAGCCTTTAGTGACGTTAAACCACTTTACCGTGCCCTGTTCGCGATTATCCGGACCCTCAGGAGCATCGCTGGCAACTGCAACAGATGCGCGCGGCGCTTGTTTGGTTGCTGTTTTGGCAACCGAAGCTGTCAAACCCATAATGACACAACCAACAAAAACCAAAAAATAAATTCCGACATAGGTTGCTGTATTGGAATTAACTTCGCTCATACCTGCCAGCCAATCCAGTAAAAAAGGTGAAGGAATTGCTACCAAAAAAGCAATTAGGATGCTGCGTATAATAATATTCAATGTCATGACCCTTAAAATATATTGTAAACGAAAAAGTTGGTCTATAATTTTCAAACCGGTAGGAAGTAGTGCTTATACCGAAAAATCTCTACGTAGTCACTACCCGAAGGGATATTAGTGTCGAATATCGCTTGATTTGCCAGCTTGGCGGATCGAGCTAACCAATAAAAATAAGGAGCGCTCGACGTGCTATACCCGGAAGATGCCACTAAGGCAGCCAATTATCTACGCGCAGCCATCCCTCTCATGGTCAAGCATGGCGTCGACCCCAATCCACGAAACTTTTCTCTGTGGTACGCCTATGTGGCAAAGCGCAACGACAACCTCAATAGCGAATTGGATGCCATTCTAATAGAACATGGCACCTGCCCAACAGCTCAAAGTGCTGATTTGTTTCGTCGTTATATAATCGACGACGAAGTAGACTTCAGCCACAAAGTTCAGGCGCAGCTTGGCGAAGTTGTTAACGGTTTGTCTCAACAAACTGCCTCCATGTCAGAGGGCAGCGAGCACTACCAAACATTTCTGGAGCAGGGCATCGAAAACCTACAGCAACATCACAATGAAAATGACATTAAAACAATGCTGACGTCCTTGCTAGAACAAACACGTCAGGCCACTGAAATGACTCAGACGTTTCAATGCCAAATCAATGAAGCCCACATCGAAATCGGCTCGTTACGCAAAGAACTACAATCGGTACAAAAAGAAGTGGCGCTTGACCCTCTGACTCAAATCGGCAATCGCCGTGCCTTTGATGACCGACTACAACAGGAAATCGACAAACACAAAACGGGAAACGATAAGCCTCTCACTCTCATCGTCACCGACATGGATCATTTCAAACGCTGCAACGACAAGTACGGCCATGTTATGGGCGATAAAATCCTACAATCCTTCGCAAAAATACTACAGCACATTTGCGAACAAGCAGGCTTTTGCGCCCGTTACGGCGGTGAAGAGTTTGTCGTCATTCTGCCCAACCATGACCTGGCGCAAGCTCGCATCGTGGCAGAAAAAATTCGCATGACCACTGAACGGATGAAAATCAAACAGCGCAACCAAACTGATGCCATTGATCAGTTAACCACATCGCTAGGCATTGCTCTTTATCGTGCAGATGAGTCAGCCACTGCCTTTATCGACCGGGCCGACACTTACCTATATCAAGCTAAGGATAACGGCCGCAACAGAACCGTGACTGAATCAGAAATGGAAGAACAGATTTTGCGCGCATAAGAAAGGACGGAAGGAAAAACGTTGGTCGCAACCTTGAACAGGGAGCGACCAGTTAACGCGACTTAAACGATCAATCACACTAAGTTAATACTTGATAAAACCGATTATAGACCCAGCTTATCTTTTAACTTATTCGCCTCGGCCTCAACGTCAACATCACCGCCAGGTTCGCTATCAGACATCTGCTCCTTCGCACTGTCCATCGCATCATCAATCTTGGCTTGACCAGCTTCCACCGCATCCTTAGCCATTTTTTCCGCTTCGCCAGCCATTTCTTCTGCCGTTTCAACAACCGCATCAACCGATTCTTGTACACCTTCGGTTACCGACTCAGTAACAGACGTATCCGAGATCGCTGAAGACGACGAGCTAGCGCTTTCTTTTTCAGGGCTACAAGCAACCAGCAACAAAGAAACACAGCCGATGCCTACAGTGGATAATAATGTTTTCGCTTTCATAACAACTCCCCTTCAAAATAATTATTTTGGTACACCATTTAAACTCACCGTTCATTAGTACCACGCCTTCATGCTACTGCCAATCGCTACAGTGATTGTAGCAATAAATTTTCAGTCCAATGCCCGTGTGTGATAAATATCAAAACGTCCTGACTTACCCTCAACCACATGATGCGGCTTGAGTTCAGAAATACAGGGCGCCTGCTTGGGCCTTTTCACCACCACGCGACGGGTTGCCACCTGCAAAGCGGCCTCAAATAATTCAACAGTATCCAGATCAGCACCTAGTAATTGTTGCAGCAACCGCATTTCTTTTTTCACGCTGGCAGTTTTACTGCGCTCCGGAAACATTGGATCCAAATACACCACCTCTGGAAAATCGCCAGGTCTCATAGAGCGCATAAATTCACTAGCATTAACATGCTGCAATCGCATACGCGCGATGATATCCGTAACCTCAGCATCCCTAGCGGCACGCTGCAGGGCATCCTCGAGCATCAGAGCCACCACAGGACTGCGCTCCAGCATTTGCACCTGACAGCCCCGCGAGGCCAATACAAACGCGTCACGCCCCAGTCCGGCTGTTGCATCCAGCACCGAGGGGGGATTTTCGCCCTTTACTCCCACCGCGTTTGCAACCAACTCTTTGCTATGAGAGCTACGTTTGCCACGAAAACCCAAAGCACCGCCAACAAAATCAATCAATACCGGGTTGGGTGCTTTGCGGCCAGATTGCCGTAAAGCAACACCATTGCCATCCACCCAGATTAATAGCGGAAATTCTTCAGTAGCTAGCAGATCAGTATGTTCAAGCAACGGCAGTTGCATTTGTTGGGCTATCGACGACGCTTGTTCAAGACATGCTTCGTTGACAGCAAAAACGGCCAGTGCAGGCTGCATATTTTGGGATTGAGACAGGACATCAGTCATAACAATTATTCATGAAAGTAGGCGGACAACTAAACGATAATATCAAGATGAGCAATGCCCGTACCGAACGGTGGGGCATTGTTGGCAACGGTTTGATAACTCGCCAGGGCGCGCTGATTAGCCAATGGTAGGTTCTCATCACGCAGGGCGCGTAAATCAACACGCTCAGACAATAACTGATACAGAGGGGCAAATTTCTGCTGCGTTTCAGCAAGCTCGACCACCGCTGTAACAGGCACCGATAGGTTATCATCAACCAATTCGGCGAAGACTTCTCGCGTGGTATCAGATGCGCGTTCACTGTTGGTATCGACTTTGCTCGCGTCACCGCCCAAACGAGATTGAGGGGTGATTGGCGGCAAAAATGAGGCGGCGATTTTCATGCTTGTTTGAGCTAAAAACCCTTGAAAAGTTTACTAAGGTTTAATTATGGGTTACAAATTAAACAAAGAACAGCAGCAGAATGATACCTAGAAACAGTCGGTAAAACACAAAGGGCAGCATACCGATCTTTTCCAGCGCCTTCAAAAACCAGTCAATACACAGATAGGCGCTGATAAAGGCAATGAACGTGCCTAGTAATAAGTGTGCCCATAATACCGGCTCAGAAGACTGTCCAAGCTCCAGTATCTTTAAAGAGCCCGCCAGCAGAATCACCGGAATGGAAAGTAAAAAAGAGAACCGCGCCGCGGCGGTACGCGTCATGCCCAGCATCATCGCCATCATCATGGTGACACCCGAACGTGAGGTACCGGGAATCAACGCCAGCGCCTGCGCAACACCAATACACAACACATCACGAATCCTAAGACTGGCAATGTCACGTTGATGCTTAAAACGGCTTTCAGCCAGCCACAGACCAAAACCAAACAGCAAGGTGGTAACCGCAATCACCAAAGTGCTACGTAAATGGTCTTCAATCACACCACCTAACAGCAGTCCCGCTAAACCCACCGGAATAGTGCCTAGAATCACATACCAAGCAAGACGGCTGTCTTCAGTATGTTGTTGTTTAAACACCGAACCGAACCAGGCTCGAGTCATGTTAATCACGTCATGGCGAAAATACAGCATCACCGCGCCCAGCGTACCAACATGCACTGCCACATCAAAGGCCAACCCCTGATCAACCCAGCCAAATAATTGCGCGGGTAGAATCAAATGCGCGGAGCTGGAGATCGGTAGAAATTCTGTCAAACCTTGCAACAGCGCTAAAAATATCGTTTGTAACCAATCCATTGTTACTTATCCCCCACCTTGCGCCAGGCGGTTTTGCCCCGTAGGTAAACCGGTAACGCCTGCTCGGCTGGCACTTGCAAACCGGCCTGAAAATCGTAGTTAGCTAACGTCAAAATATCGCACGCCTGTACATGACAGGCGTCATCTAAAATCGTTACGGCAGGCATCACATGTTCTGGAAACTCAGCGGAAAACTTCCAGCCATCACCCACTCCCACCCAACCGACTTGTTCTGTCAGTAATGGTTGCGACTGATCAAATTGCGCCGGAGTCGTTAACTGCTCGTCACCCAGCAAGGTAACGCGTCCGTCGACTACCTGATAACCCGCCCAGTACAGCTCCGCCATTCGTGCATCCAGCACGGTCAAAATATGCTCATGGCCGTGGCGTCGGTAAACACCCTGCGCCAGAGCCGCCAGACTTGAAGTTGGCAACGTCGGAATATCCGCCGCAAAAGCCAGGCCCTGCACCACACCGGCACAGATGCGTAACCCGGTAAAGGAACCGGGGCCACGGCCAAAGGCGATGGCATCCAAAGCATTCACTGACAACTGCGCCTCAGCCAATAACGATTGCACCATCGGCAACAGTTTTCGCGCATGCAGACGAGGAATTATTTCAAACTGCTCACACACCTCATCACCAATGCACAAAGCAACGGAACAGGCTTCACCGGAGGTATCAATCGCAAGCAATTTAGTCATAGCGGGCAAGTAGTTATAAAAAGTTAGTTAAAAGGATTGGGGGATAAGAAATTAGTGACCGACAATTAACACAGAACTGCGTTAATTGGATTAGGACGACGACCAGACCTGCTCAGCAATGGCCTGAAACTTTTTCACTGACAACGCGCCGCGAGCATTATTCTTGCCACCCTGCTGTTCTTCCAGCACCTTCAACAGGTGCGACTTTGACACTGAATAGATCGCCGTGCTCTGATAATCCTCATTCATCATCACCAGCACCACCACATCCCAATCAGCATCAAAATTAAGCTGACCAACGCGCTGACCAGTTTTTTTCGGGTCAAAAATAACCCGACCTTTGATCTGTATGCGTTCAACACCCCGTGCAGAATCACGCAGCGCATCAACACCACTTTCAGGTTCCTCTAAAGGACGTAAATTCAGCAAACTAATTGCGTCAAACTTAGCCAGTTCAGCGCTGACCGGCAGCGTACTGCCCGTCGAACGGCGATACTCAGCAGCCAGACGACGGGTTTCATCCATCAGTTTATCGAGTTTATAAACGCCCATTAGTGAAATTACTTCAGCGCTTCAGCAACTTGTCCGGTAATGTTTTCAACGGCACCAACACCCTGGATACGATGACAGAAAGGCGCATCTTCACCCATCCAGTCTTTGTAGTAATTAACCAAAGGTTCCGTCTGTTTATGGTATATCTCAAGACGATGCTTAATAGTCGCTTCGCTATCATCTTCACGTTGAATCAACGCTTCACCCGTCACATCATCCTTACCTTCGACCTTAGGTGGATTATGGATGGTGTGGTAAATACGACCCGAGCCTGGATGTACACGACGCCCACTAAGACGTTTAACAATATCTTCGTCAGCAACATTAATAGTGACTACATGGTCAATTTGTACACCGGCATCTTTAAGCGCTTCAGCCTGAGGAATGGTGCGAGGAAAGCCATCAAACAGAAAACCTTTAGTACAATCATCCTGTGTAATACGCTCTTTAACCAACGCAATAATCAGATCATCAGACACTAAACCACCAGATTCCATGATGCTCTTAGCCTTAAGACCCAACTCTGTGCCCGCCGCAACCGCTGCACGCAACATATCGCCGGTGGAAATTTGCGGGATACCATAGCGCTCAGTGATGAATTGCGCCTGGGTACCTTTACCCGCGCCGGGCGCCCCTAATAAGATGATGCGCATAACAATGTCTCTCCGATATTTTTGGTACTGCCTGCGCATGGAGGGCACGGCAGGCCTTTAAATTCGCGACAACTATAGCTTTTTTTGTTTCCAAAAACATCTGCAACTGCCGAATAAGTGGTTACTGAACAACCTTGATTATAAAAACACTCCGCAGCAGACGACCACAATAGGACTTTAGTCTGTTATAGCCCGACTTTTTTAGCCGCATTCCAACCGGCGTCAAGCTCTTCTAAACTCATTTCTGCCAGTGCTCTACCCTGCTTTTCAGCCAGCTGTTCAATATGCTTGAAGCGGCGCACAAACTTTTCATTACAGCCATTCAACGCCGCCTCTGGGCTAATTTCTTTGCGCCGTGCTAGGTTGACACAGGTGAACAGCAAGTCACCCAGTTCTTCCATGATATGAGCATGATCTTCATTGGCCAAGGCCTCTTCAAGCTCGTCGACTTCTTCGCGGATTTTGGCGATAACTTCTGACGTCTCGGTCCAGTCGAACCCCACATGAGCGACACGGCGCTGCAGTTTATTGGCGCGCGTTAACGCCGGTAATGCGCGTGGCACATCGTCGGTGATGCTGAGCTGAGTTTTTTCGCGACGCTCCTGTTGTTTAATGGTTTCCCAGTTATGTTTGATTTCAGCTTCGCTGAGTTTTAACTCGGCAACACCTGCCGACGACAGGGTGCCGTCAGGAAATACATGAGGATGTCGCCGTAGCAATTTACTGGTAATGGCATCCACCACGTCGTTAAAATCAAAATCTTTTTGCTCGGCACTGAGCTGGGAATAAAACACCACCTGAAACAGCAAGTCGCCTAATTCTTGCCTGAGGTCATTGGTATCGTTACGCTCAATGGCATCGGCCACTTCATAGGCTTCTTCCAGCGTATGCGGCACGATGCTGGCGTGATTTTGTTGTAGATCCCAAGGGCACCCGTGTTCGGGGTGACGCAAATCGCGCATCAACTGCAGTAAGTCATCAAGTGAATGCATACAAACCACCTTTTCAATCATTAACCATTAACTGTGAATGCGGGAAGCATTTAAGCCATATAACTACCGATACATAATATCTTTGTGTTTGAGCCAACCATGCTCATGCTGGCCAGCAGGATCACGATGCGTCCAGTGCACCACTCCACCTTTTGAGTTCCACTCGTACTCACCGTAGAACCCAATGGTGTCACCTTTACGCAAGGTATTAATACGCGGTGCCAAATCAATATTATGAGAGATTAATAACGTCTGTCCGGGAAACAGCTCAAGGATAAACTTTTGATGCTTAGCTCCACGGGTATCGTCCGGCAATATCTTAATCACAACACCCGAACCTCTAACCTGCACATCACTTTGATGCTTTCGAAAAGCGGCACTGACCTTTTGATCCCGAGCACTGCTATATTCCGTACTGGATAGAAGCATGCTCGAATTCGCACCAAACATCCCATACAATACAGCACCAACAACAGCGCCTATCAGTATTTTCTTCATATCATCCTTGATAAGTCATCTGGCTACTCAGGCCATATTATTTAGATCAACGGCTTGTTTAATGATCCAGCCGACAACGCTTAACTTCAACCAAATTCGGTAACTGACCAATTTTATCCAACACCCGACCTAACAACACAAGCCCCGTCACTTCGATTGTCATACGAAATTCCACCATACCCTGACGACGATCCATCTTGGAGTTCATAGAGGTAAGGTTCACCGACTCTCGACTCAGCACACCGGTAATATCATGCAACAAACCGTGACGATCCAGAGCCCGAACCAAAATATCAATCGCGTAACGGTGTTCAGCGTCGCCATCCCAGTTCACCTGCACAACGTGCTCGGG
>Ga0105356_10006010_pt1 | contig 11387 bp, 8 predicted proteins | sample GOMGulsemesocosm_3_FD_83502 | JGI IMG/M metagenome (GOLD analysis project Ga0105356, IMG submission 83502) | Methane-oxidizing microbial communities from mesocosms in the Gulf of Mexico - GOM9D Gulf of Mexico | ecosystem: Environmental > Aquatic > Marine > Cold seeps | place: Gulf of Mexico...
CAATACCCGCACCAACATAATCTGCGCCATAAATAGTACCTAAGTTATTGGCAAGGTGTTGTTGATGAATATGTTCTCGAATTCGAGCAATTAAGGGGATCTCCATGCCAATAAAAAAGCCGAGTAATACTCCAAAGAAGTAAGGGCTATTAAACGCTAACCAACTTAACTCTTTGAAAAGCCCGCCTTGTGGTTTCATATCAGGTGGAAGTGATAGCATATCAGCAATCAGTTGCGGAAATATTTGTGTGATAGCGATTAAACCGCCAATGATCAAAATGGCAGAACTGCCTAATAAGGCAATAATAAGTTCGAGCCAAACAAAACCATTAAAAGCACAACGTACTTTTCTTGCAGCAAAAGCACCTAGTCCCATCGACACTATCATCAAGCCAATCATAGTGTAGATCGTGCTTTCCATCACGCCCAACACTCGACCGGCGTAGTGAGACAGCAAGTACTCATAAATTAGCCCACAACCTGCTAGAACAGCCATAGTGAGAATAAGTAAAATATCGTCGAGCAGGTGAGACTTCTCTTGAGGGAAAGTGTTTTGTGGCATAGGTATTAGTAGCTAGTCATTAAAATAAAAGGAGAGATTATATGAAGTTTACGCAGGTTATAATGCTGCTCACCACCAGCGCTAGCTAGCACTATGGTGGTGAGTTTATTCTTTATTAAGCCATTAGTGCCGTTAATATTAAGGCTATTGCGATGCTGGTTGCCATTTCAATACTGGCAACACCGATGTTATGTTGTTGGTCCACTTCTTCAACTAAGTTTATTCCCCAAAGTACAATGCGCTTAGCTATGGCTGTAAGCAGTGCAACAAGTAACGTCATTCCAATACCAAAGACCAACCAGCCTAGTAAATTAACAACCAAGGTTTCAGGGCTATACATTAGAAAATGGCTCGCCGCAGTTACTGCTAAAGCCGTACTGATTACCTGGCCACTATAACGAATGGCTAAAGCAAGTTGGCCATTACTGAGTGCTTCTTGTAAGCAATCTTCTTGATTATTTTTTGCATACTGTTGCTCACGCAGTCGGGTTACTATGACTAACATGGTTTGAGCAACAATAAAGCCACTGGTGATAGCGATGAACGTACTTATATCAAGTCCATCGACCCACAATAATACCGCACGGATAATTATCGCTGTTGCAATGGCTCCTGCTGCATCAATAATACCTATGGTTAAATTTTTCTCTATTATTAGTGCATTTTTATCTAAGTGTTGCAGTGCAATTTTATCATGGATAATGCGACCTACTTTAATTAGCAGTAAACCATAGCCGCCGTATGCCAGCATGCCAACAACTTCCATCCTATAGCTACTTGCGGCTTCGCCCGTAATCGCGCCCGTAAGTACAATACCTAGCGCTAAAATACTACCAGCAACACTGATGCCAAAAGCGAAGTTATCTTCTTTGGCTAGCTCTTGGGTACTATTTACCTTTGCACTAAGCCCTGAAAGAAATCGCATAGCCCCTAATAACAATATGGCTATTGAAATATCAATGGCCAAATAAACGAGTAAGTCTTGATTAACACCAGCGAGTTCGATGAATGAGTTCATAATTTTACTGTTCCTATTCTTTATTTATTCATTACTTCCCGCGTCTAAAACCGCGTGATGTATTGGTGTTTGAGTTTCTAAAACTAGAATTTTTACTTTTAGATTTACTGGCATAACTGCTCTTCTTCACACTATTGGTGCGAAAACGATTAGCACTTGTTTGGGCTGTTTTACTTTGACTTGATAAGCTTGAAGAGCCAGCACGGTTCTTACTATAAGGACTAGTAAATTTTTGCCCGCGGCTGCTAAAAGACTTTTTAGTACGCGTATCAAGCGATGTTTGCTTTTTTAATTGATTAGGTGAACTGTAACGCGTTCTGCCGTAATCGTTGTAATAACTATAATTACGTTGTCTGCCCCAGTCATTATAATAAGTACGTCGACCAAACATGTCGCCCATTAACGAGTACATACCATACCAAGCCCAAAAAGACATGCCATTACTGCCAGTTTGCCAGTTACCATAATTAGGATTACCAATTAATTGCTCACCGGTTCCAAAGTCTTGAGCATTATTGGCTTGCTGGTTTTGTGATTTTGATAATGAGTTAATGCGTGGCAGTTGTCCGTCAGACATATCAGCTAAGACATTGAGCGGATCGCTCAATGCGTCAGAATAAAGTACAGGATCTGCTGCTTGGTAAATGTTAAGTAATTCATTATAAAGCGCTTGAGAAGAATCAAACATTTGTGGCTGATTTTTTGCGGTATTAATCCTATCTAGCAGCGCTTTGTACATAGGACCATCAGTGGAAGCATCTTTACGAAACTCATTGATCAAAGGTGCTAAGTTTGACTTATTAGCCATTACTGTATCAGCATATTGCTTGATTAAAGTGGCATTACGAACTTGACCATTGTTTAAGGCATCACCTAACTGACTAACTCTTTGTTCAGTGATAGGTAATTGCTGTTCAATTTGCTCTTTTACAGGGTCACCACAGCCAGCTAAACTAAGCGTTGTAATTATGATCAAGAGCAATAAAAAAGGTGTTTTTAGTAAGTGCATTTCTGCCATCATCTCCTTAAAAATGCTATGTTATCGTATTAGTTAATAAATATTACCGACAAATCATAGACAAGTGTCAATTAATACCATTAACGACATATTATGTCTATAGCAACGCTTGCTTATATAAGGAATTCTTGTGACGTTATCTTTTTCTCCACTTTTACATGAACAACAACAAACTAGCTGGCAGCAATTTATTGATCAACATGCTGATGCTTGTAATGAATTAACCCATGAGCAGCTCATTACGTTTAAACAAGCGATAGCCTTGAGTGATTTTATCTTGAAGAGTGCTTTGCAAGCACCTGAACTCGTCATTGAACTTATTAACGTACCAAATGAACAGGCATTGCCTGATTATAAAAGCCTTTTGGCTGAACAATTAGCTTCTTGTACTGATGAAGTTCAACTTCATCGGCTACTAAGGCGTTTTCGCTTACAACAAATGGTTAAGATAGCGCTTGATGACTTAGTGTTTGGTATCAGTTTAGAGATCTCATTAGCCAGGTTATCCTCGTTAGCAGATGAACTAATTTTAGCAAGCTTACAATGGCTTACTGATTTTTGTCAGCAGAAATGGGGCACCCCAACCAATGAACAAGGGGAAAATCAAGTCTTATTGGTTTATGGCATGGGGAAACTTGGCGGCAAGGAACTAAACTTTTCCTCCGACATAGATTTAATCTTTACTTATCCCGAAAGTGGAGAAACCATAGGTTGTCGACGTAGTATTGATAACCAGCAATTTTTTATACGCTTAGCACAAAAACTCATTGCTTCATTGCATCAAGTAACCTGCGATGGTTTTGTTTATCGTGTAGATATGCGATTACGTCCTTTTGGTGACAGCGGTCCACTGGTTCTCACATTTAATGCCATGGAAGATTATTATCAAGAACAAGGACGTGATTGGGAACGTTATGCCATGTTGAAAGCTAGGGTTATAGGTGAGTCTAAATATCATGAGCAACTCTCCAGCATGCTCAGACCTTTTGTTTACCGCCGTTATATTGATTTTAGTGTTATTGATAGTTTGCGTCGTATGAAAATGATGATTGCCCAAGAGGTTCGCCGTAAACAGTTAATTAATAATATTAAACTTGGTGCAGGTGGTATTCGTGAAATCGAATTTATCGTACAAGTTTTTCAATTAATTCGTGGTGGGCGGGTGCAAGAACTTCAACAACGCAGTTTATTAATTGTATTGCCAAAACTTGTCGAGTCTGGCGAAATTAATGCGGCAAATAAAGAGGTATTAGAAAACGCTTATCTGTTTTTGCGACGTGTTGAAAATATTATTCAAGCATTAGCAGATAAACAAACGCAAACACTACCTGATAGAGAAATCGATCAGCAACGCTTATTAACGGTACTTGCTATTAATACCTGGCCTGAATTTTTGACCATATTAGCTAAACATATGGATGGCGTACACCAAGAGTTTGACCAGCTTATTGGATTGGATAGTCCTAACCATCAAGCAGCAGATGAACATTGGGTAACGCTATGGCATAGTCGTTGGAGTGATGAAGAGTCTATTGCGTGGTTAGAGCAAGAAGCACAAACTTGGCAAAGTGATAAGGTCTGGCAAATACTGTATGATTTTCGAGAAGATACCAGCAAACGCAGTTTAGGTAACAGAGGTCGTCAGGTTTTAGATAAATTAATCCCGTTGTTGTTATGTCGATTACAGACAAATGAAATGGCAGAGCAAGTTATAGCAAGGGTGTTACAAGTTTTTAGTAAAATAGTGACACGAACCGCTTACCTAGAATTACTCTTTGAAAATGAAGGCGCGTTAAAACAGCTTATCCACTTATGCCAAGCAAGTAGCTGGGTAACTGATTATATTGCCAAATACCCCATTTTACTTGATGAACTCATTGATCCAAAGTTACTGCATAATCCACCGCAACTTTCATCTTATGCGGTTGAGTTACGTGAGCGAATGTTAAGAATTCCAGAGGAAGATCTTGAAGCCCAGATGGAGGCGCTACGTCAGTTTAAGCAATCTCAGCAATTACGCATTGCAGCTGCTGAAATAGCAGACGTCTTGCCAGTGGCAAAAATTAGCGAACATTTAACATCTTTGGCTGAAGCTATTGTCGAAGAAGTGATAAACCTAGCTTGGCAGCAAGTTAGTGAACGTTTTGGCGTACCAACATCTTGCTTAGACGGCAGGAGGGAAAAAGGTTTTGGTGTTATTGCTTACGGTAAAACGGGTGGTGTAGAGTTAGGCTACAGCTCAGATTTAGACCTAGTATTTGTCCACCATAGTGAACCAAATGAGGATACCACGGGTAGGGCTGATGGTAGTAAAGTCATCCCAGCAAGCCAGTTTTATATGAAATTAGCCCAGCGAATCATGCATATTTTTAATACTCGCATGAATAGTGGCATATTATATGAGTTGGATATGCGCTTAAGACCGTCGGGTAACTCCGGCTTATTGGTTGTACATTTAAATACCTTTGCCCAGTATCAACACGAAGATGCTTGGACTTGGGAGCATCAAGCGTTGGTTAGAGCCAGAATGATTTTTGGTAATGAAGAGCTTCAGCAACAATATCTTAATGTACGGCAGGATGTTTTATCAAAGCCTAGAGAACTTATCGAGCTGAAAAACGATATTATTACTATGCGGGAAAAAATGCGTAACCACCTCGATAAATCAAGTGAATCACTTTTTGATATTAAACAAGGCAAAGGAGGCTTGGTTGATATTGAATTTCTTGCTCAGTTTTTAGTGCTTGCCTATGCCACTCAACATAGAGAGTTACTGCTTGTTTGTGATAATTTGGGCATTTTTAAAACCTTATTGAAGTTGGGCTTACTCGAAAAAGCAGAGCAACAACAATTAAGCAATATGTATCAAAAATTAAGAGCTTTAGGGCACCAAGCGACTATGCAAAATGCTGGGCAATTAATTGACCTACAAAAATTATCAGGACAAAGCGATATTGGCGATATTTGGCAAAAACGTTTGCTTGATTAATAGAGTTGGTTTGCCAAAGACGATTATTAAGTTCGGCTAATACCGATTTTCACTAGCGAGTAAAATACACTCCTCATCCAAAAAAGGTTGAGGAGCACTTTCAATGACGACAATCGAACGTTGACGGTTACAAAAGAAAATTGAAAGGCCTGACTCAAAATGTCCTTCTATGGCTTTTGCAACTTGAAAAGTGGTTTTTAAAATGTCTTTTTCGATACGGAATGGATCTTTTACTACGTAATCACGGTTTAACCACCAAATTAACTCAATGCCGTCTTTTTCAGAATATTCAACCAGCTTTTGGTTTAGGGTTTCGCCTTTTCTGAAAGGTCTAGATTCAATACTGCCTCGCCAGTTTTTAGTGTAGGGGCGAACTACCATTTCTCTCGCTTGCAATAATTTTTCTAAATCCCCTTTAGGATCAGGAAGGTAGACAATGTTATTACGAATCTTAGGGCCTTTGCCATCCATATCACCATGTAAGTTAGCATAAAACTTTGATAAACCGGCTGCTGCAGGATTACTTGAGCTTCTACCTTGTTGGTAAAGTGTTGTTTTACTTTCAACCTCAACTTCTTGCGGAGCGGAGTCAATAATTGTTTCAGTAGTCTTTACCGAGCTATCTTCCTCGTTAGCTAAAGAGCCATCGAGTGAAAGCAAAAAGTCTTGATTGGCAATAAATAACCAAGCCAACACTGCAAGAAAAACCCCTAATATAATATTTCGCAGCCAAAAGTTCATGGATCAATTAACACCTTTGTTATTATTACTATATTTATAGTGAAGCTAGTCTACTGTACGCAAAGAACAATAACTATTCAAATAATCCCTTTAAAGTTAAAAACTTAAACACCTTAACTTTTTGGGAAATATAGTAAACGACTTCACTACTTGCACGTTAATATAGGGTCAACGTTATTTATATAATGAGACATCATCCGGATTTGGTCTGGTCTTAAAGCGTCTATGCAACCACATGTATTGTTCAGGTTTGCGCGAAATTGCTTTTTCTAATTCTTGATTGATACGGGTGACATCAGCAATATTATCTTTAGTAGGAAAATCCTCTAACGGCGGCATAATCTCTAAGGTATAACCACTACCGTCGTCGTTTCTTACCGGGATAATCATCATAGTTTCTACATTTTTTTGTCGGGCAAAGATTAAAGTACCTGTTGTGGTTGCTGCTTCTTTAACAGCAAAAAAGGGCACAAAAACACTACGATTTCTGCCATAATCTTGATCGGGTAAATAGATGCAAGCTTCGCCATCCCTTAGTGCTTTCATTAAACCCTTAACATCACGTTTTCCTAGCATGTATTTATTTGAACGCCCTCGTCCTCTAAACTGAAAAAATTCCATCAATTGATTATTGTGCGGTCGGTAAAAAACTACCATAGGATGTCCGTAACCAACACCTCTTGCGTTCATTTCGACACTTAAATAATGCATTGCAAGCAGTAAAACACCATTGCCTTCTCGACGGGCCTTTTCAAGGTGTTCTAAACCTTTTACTTTAAATTTTCGTTTTACTCGCCAATCAGGCCACCACCAGCCCATACCTGTTTCAAAAAGTGCAATGCCTGTATTTTCAAAGTTTTTTTTCAGTAATATCTGTAGTTCATCTTCACTTTTTTCTGGAAAACATAATCTAAGGTTCGTTAAGGCTACATGTTTACGCTTAGAGCCCAGTTTCATTAATAATCGACCGAGCATACGTCCCATAAATAGCTGCAGTTTGAACGGTAGCCATGAAATAGTGTAAAGAATAAAAACGCCTAGCCATGTAAGCCAATATTTGGGTAATAAAAATGATAATTTAAAATCAGGCTGTAAAACTTTATTGCTACTCACAGTGTTCTCTCTGAGGAATAATTAGGTTGATGATTATACCTAAGTTACTTTTAAATAGGCAATTAACTTATTATCAGCTTTCAAGTAGAATGGTGAATATTATTTTACCTACAATAAATTGCTGGTCGTTATGGTGCAAAAAGAAAAAAATGTCGTCAATGAACAAGAAATTGAATTAATCATTGGCAATTCAAATTCTAACTTTTCTGGCGTAACATCAACTATGTTGCAAGTTTTGTCCCACGAACAAAGTTTGATTAATCTAAGAGTGATGGGAAAACATCATCTATCTGATGAGTCACTCTCGATTAGCTTTTGGCAAGTTGCTAGTTTAGCGAGAAAGCCACTTTCTTCGGGTAAATTTAGAATTTTTCATGCCCGTCGTGTTGATGAGATGATCCAAGCTCTTATATTAAAATATATATTTCGCGTTAAATTAAAAGTTGTTTTTAGTAGCGCTGCTCAGCGTTACCGTTCAGGTTTTACGTTATGGTTAACGGATAGAATGGATGCCGTGCTTGCTATGTGCAAAGCTTCAGCAAGTTATTTACATCGAAAACCTGATGCTATTATTTATCATGGGGTTAAAACAGACGTTTACCTGCCAGCAATAGACAAAGAAGAAGCATGGAAGTCTCTTGGGTTACTTCCTAATGATGCCGTTAAAGGAAAGAAAGGCATTGCGATATTGGGGCGAGTCCGTAAGCAAAAAGGCGTGCATTTATTTGTTGAGTCTTGCATCGAGATCTTAAAAGATAAACCTGATTATACTGCGGTTATTGTTGGCTCTATATCATCAAGTAATGAAGCTTTTGTTAATGAGTTACAAGATAAAGTGGCCCAAGCAGGTTTAAGTGAACGTATTATTTTTGCAGGAGAACAAAACTTTGCAGATATTCCTAAAATCTTTAGCAGTTTGTCATTGGTGGTTGCTTTGAGTGAAAATGAAGGTTTTGGTTTAACTATTTTAGAAGCTATGAGCAGTGGTGCAGCAGTTTTGGCCAGTGAAGCAGGGGCTTGGCCTGAAGTAGTGCGTCAAGGTGTTGATGGATATGTCGTACCTATAAATGATTTAACTGCGGTAACAGAAAAAATGTCATTATTACTCACTGATGAAGAGAAACTTATGCAAATGGGACGCGATGGCCGTGATCGAGTTTTAGAGCATTACTCAGTTGAACGAGAAGCAAAAGAGCTAGTAACGTTTTTTAGAGGTTTGATGTAAATAATATAAAGTTTCAAAAGTAAGTATTATAAAAAATGACAAGTAGCGTTGAACGCTGCTTGTCATTTTTATTTTCAACAATGAATTATGAACGATTAATTAGCGGCCATTAATCCAGAGTTAATCGCATTTATATCTTCATCAGTGATTGTACCTGCAGCGCGTTTTAATAATAAAACGTTTTGAATATAACCATAACGTGTTGATGATAAATTACGTTTAGCGTTATATAAATTACGCGTGCTATCTAATACATCAACAATAGTACGAGTACCCACTTCAAAACCAGCTTCAGTTGCTTCTAGTGCTTTTTGAGCACTTAATACCGATTGTTCAAGCGCTTTGATAGCTGAAATACCAGCAATTACTGTGTTGTAAGCATTACGCGTTGTGCGAACAACACTACGATGCGTTAAAGATAAATCTTGGCTAGCAAGTACAAAGCTGTTTTGTGCTTTACGCACTGAACTTTGAATAGCGCCACCAGAGTATATTGGAATGTTTAACTGCACGCCAAGCGAGTAACCATTAACGCCAGGTAAGTCTGCGGATGCTGCATTTCCCATCGTTTGTTCCTCATCTTTGCCATTATAGTTGGCGCCAAAGTCTAAGGTAGGATAATGACCTGCGCGGGCAATATCGATATTATCTTGCGCGATATCTATACCTACTTTAGCGGTAATTAAATCTAGGTTTTTCGCTTCCGCGGTAACTTGCCATTCATCAGCACTATTTGGCACTGGAGTACTGGTACTAAAACGTTGAGTATTTAATACACTAACATTTTTAGGGTAGGTATTCGTTATTACTCGTACCTCTTCTTCGGCTTGGTAAATCGCATTTTCAGCTCGAATTTCTTCAGTAACCGCACTATCAAATTGTGCTTGTGCTTCATATACATCAGTAATAGCGGTTAAACCGACTGAAAAGCGTTGCTTGGTTTGCTCAAGTTGGCGAGCAATGGCATCTTTTTCTGCAGTAGCAAAAACGAGGTCATCTTTAGTGCTGAGTAAATCAAAGTATGCCTTGGCAACACGAGTAATTAAATCTTGCTTTGCCACTTGATAAGTTAAATCACTTTGATGGGCTGCTTTTTCTGCATTATTTAAACGCAACCAGCTGTCATGATGATAAAGCTGCATATTTAAGCTAGCACCATACGTTAAACTATCTGATTCTTGATTAATAACTGAAGTATTATCAGTGCCTACAAACTCTTGTTCGCCTATAGAGTAGCCACCGTTAGCAGAAATTTGTGGTAGTAAAGCAGAGCGAGCTTGTACTATATCTTCTTTTACTATCATAAACTGAGCTTGTGATTTAAGTACCACAGGATCATTTAATAAAGCCTGTTGATAAACGGTAAGTAAATCATCAGCCTGGGCTTGTGTGCTACTAATAGCTGTAGTTATCGCTATAATTAGTGTGCTTAGTGTTTTATTCATGAGTAAGGAATTCCTTGGGTGTATTACTCTTGTTCTAAATTTATTGATATTCGCAGATAGAGTATCCTACATGGATTTTTAAATTAACCAAATAAAATAACTGTTTACTAGTGTAACAAATTATTATTAAAAAGAGATGCTTGATGAAAAGTAATAAAAATATGCCCTCTGCTATGCTGAAATTTGATAATGAACAGGTGTCTGTGCACTCGGTGGTAACGAAATATCAGGGCTTTTTCAAAATGAATGAGTACTCACTGCAGCATGCACTTTTCTCAGGAAAGCAAAGTCAGGTTTTTACTCGAGAAATCTTTGAACGGGGGGATGCTGTAGTTGTAATGCCCTATGATGCAAGGCGAGATGAGGTACTATTGATAGAACAATTTAGACCTGGTGCCATAAGAGGGGAGGACAGTCCTTGGCTATTGGAATTTATTGCCGGCATGTTCGATGAGAATGAAACCCCAATTGAAGTGGCTATAAGAGAAGCTAAAGAAGAAACAGATCTAACCCTCAGCCCTGATGATTTAGTGCCTATTATGGAATATCTTTCGAGTCCTGGAGGCATGAGTGAGCGTATTCACTTGTATTTAGCGCATATTGATTGTGAGCAAATATCAGATGGTGCAGTTCATGGTTTACTTGAAGAAAATGAAGACATTTTGTTACACCTTGTTAGTCGAACTCATGCAATGGAACTATTGTCTCAAGGTAAAATCACTAACGCAGCCACCATTATAGGGTTACAATGGCTGGCACTGAATTACCAATCGTTATCGGTTCAAGGTTCCAGTACTAAATAGCTTCAGCTCTAAAAAGTAAATAGAAAGTAATTATTTTAAAGGTATTGGTTAACAATGATTTTGTTCTAAAAGTACCATTTCTAAGTATATTGGTACTTGAAATGGCAGTTAAGAGGCATAAATGAGTTTTTTTCCTAATAAAGCGCTTAATAACGCAGATAGAAAAAGTTACCAACCTAACCTAGTTAGTTTGATGACCTTATGTGCCAATAATTATATGTTACTGCAAAAAGTGTTAGCGAGTAAAAGTGTGCTGGGAGAAGTTAGAAAGTTTTTTATTAGTGACTTCCTCTCTTATAGCGTTACCATAAAAGAGGTAACACGATATACTTCTGTGATTTGTTTTGAACAAGACAGCTTAAGTTCATCTTTTAAAAATATTCCCGGTATTGTTGCCACCGCGCTGCATCCTCGCATGACTATTCGTTTATATCACGATGCTCGAATGGCGGAGGTTCTTTCAACGCAAGATG
>Ga0105356_10006011_pt1 | contig 11387 bp, 10 predicted proteins | sample GOMGulsemesocosm_3_FD_83502 | JGI IMG/M metagenome (GOLD analysis project Ga0105356, IMG submission 83502) | Methane-oxidizing microbial communities from mesocosms in the Gulf of Mexico - GOM9D Gulf of Mexico | ecosystem: Environmental > Aquatic > Marine > Cold seeps | place: Gulf of Mexico...
TCAAAATTCATTACGTTATAACTGGACTAGAGAAGAGGTTGATGCTAAATTAAAGGCTATTATGAATGATATTCACGCATCTTGTGTTGAATACGGTACGCAAGCTGACGGTTTTGTGGATTACGTTAAAGGAGCAAATGTTGCTGGTTTCGTAAAGGTTGCCGATGCAATGTTAGATCAAGGAGTTGTATAGCAGTTTCTTTTTATAATATTTGAAAGCACGCTATATATAGCGTGCTTTTTTTTTCTGTACTTTTATGTAAAATTATTTTTTAATGTCTAGATCAAAAAGAAAAAATACAATTACTGTTGCTTTTTATAATGTAGAAAACTTATTTGATACTGTTAATAATCCATTAACTGCTGATAATGATTACACGCCATTAGGTAAGCTTAAGTGGAACGCTAAAAGGTACCAACATAAAATAAAAAAAATCACTTCTGTTATTAGTCAAATGGGTGAAAATGAGTCGGCTTTTCCACCGGTTATTCTTGGGTTAGTTGAGGTAGAGAATGCTAAAGTAGTTAAGGATTTAACTCGTCATAAAAATTTATCAAAATTTAATTACAGTTATGTTCATTATGATTCTCCTGATGAAAGAGGGATTGATGTTGCACTAATGTATAATAAGGATTTTTTTGAAGTTATCTCTTCAGATACCCATTCTCTTTATCTAACAGATGATAATGGAGAAGTTGATTATACTCGTGATTTATTGGTTGTAAAAGGGAAGCTAAATGGAGAATTATTACATGTTTTAGTGAACCATTGGCCGTCAAGAAGAGATGGAGATAAAGAAACCAAGAAGAAACGTATAAAGGCTGCTAAACAGGTGCAACATGTAATGAATGATATAAAGGCTAAGGAGGGGAATGCAAAATTTATTATTATGGGAGATTTTAATGATGATCCTACGAGTGATAGTGTTAAAAATTTTTTAGTCTCTGACGACTTGTATAATCCTATGAAATCTTTACTTGAGAAAGGTGAAGGAACTTCAACATATTATAAAGAGTGGCATTTGTTCGATCAGATTATATTTTCCAGAGATTTTTTTGATACAGAAAGAAGCACACATACTTTTTTAAAAGCAACTATTTTACAGAAAGATTGGTTGCGATTTCATAAGGGGAAGTTTAAAGATAGTCCGTTTAGGACTTATATTGGCCCTTGGTATCAAGGTGGGTATTCAGATCATTTTCCGGTATATCTTACTTTTGGTAAAGGATAAATAAAAAACTCCCGAGATATTAGTTCGGGAGTTTTTTATTATATGATTAATATTGTTTATTCAACAGTTACCGATTTTGCTAAATTTCTGGGTTGATCTACATTCTTTTCTAATAACACAGCGATATGGTATGATAATAATTGAAAAGGTATTGTAGTTAATAATGGCGTAAAAGCTTCATCAGTATCGGGAATTTCAATTACATGATCTGCAATTTCTTTGACAGTGGTGTCACCTTCTGTTACGATAGCTATAATTTTACCGCTTCTCGATTTTATTTCTTGAATATTACTAACCACTTTTTCATAATGGCCTTTGTTAGTCGCGATCACAAAAATTGGCATATTTTCATCAATCAAAGCAATTGGTCCATGCTTCATTTCAGCAGCAGGATAACCTTCAGCATGAATATATGATATTTCTTTAAGCTTTAAAGCGCCTTCTAAAGCTACAGGAAAATTAAATCCTCGACCTAAATATAAACAGTTTTTAGCATCCTTGTAAACCTTTGCTATTTCTTTAACCTGTGCATCAGTTTGTAGTAATTTTTCTACTTGAGCAGGAATTTGTTGTAACGTTTGTAAATAAGAGTTTACAGCAGGTTTTGATAGTGTTCCTTTCTCTTTAGCTAGTTTTAAAGCAATCAAAGAAAGTACTGTAATTTGTGTTGTAAATGCCTTTGTTGAAGCTACTCCAATTTCAGGACCAGCGTGTGTGTATGCACCAGCATGGGTTTCTCTAGCAATAGAAGAACCAACAACATTACAAATACCAAAAACAAATGCTCCTTTTGATTTAGCTAATTTAATAGCAGCTAATGTATCAGCGGTTTCTCCTGATTGAGAAATAGCAATAACAACATCGTCTTCGTTAATAATCGGATTACGATATCTAAATTCAGATGCATACTCTACTTCTACAGGTATACGAGCCATATCTTCAAAAAGATATTCACCAACTAAACCAGCATGCCATGAAGTACCACAAGCAACTATAATAATTCGGCTAGCATTTTTAAATTTAGAGAGATTGTCGTCTATACCTGCCATACGAATAATACCTTCGTCAGGTAACATTCTTCCTCTGTAAGTATCTATAATAGCTTTTGGTTGCTCATAAATTTCTTTTAACATGAAATGATCATATCCACCTTTTTCAATCTGCTCTAAGCTTAATTGAAGTTCTTGAATATTAGTGTCAATTTCTTTGTCATTTTCAATTTTACGAACTTTTATACCTTTATCTTTTTTGATAATAGCTAGTTCTCCATCTTCTAAATAAATTGCATCTTTAGTGTATTCAATAAAAGGTGAAGCATCGGAAGCTACAAAAAATTCTTCATTGTTTTTTCCAACACCTATTGCAATAGGACTTCCTAAACGAGCAACAATTAGTTCGTTTGGTTTATTTTTATCAAAAACTGCAATAGCATATGCTCCAATAACACTCGTAAGTGCTAATTGAACTGCTTTTCCTAATTTGCAATTTTCATTTTTTTTAACTTCTTCAATAAGGTTAATTAATACCTCGGTATCGGTGTCACTTTGAAATGTATAACCTCTAGAAATTAGCTCTTTTTTTAGAGTGTCATAATTTTCAATAATTCCATTATGAACGATAACCAAATCTCCAGACTCAGAAATATGTGGATGAGAGTTTATGTCATTAGGGACACCATGAGTAGCCCAACGAGTATGTCCAATTCCAATATTTCCTTTTTTTCTATTCTCTTCTTTATTAGTGATAACTTCTAAATCAGATACCTTTCCTTTCGTTTTAGATAGATATATTTCTTCTCCATCATACATCATAATTCCAGCACTATCATAGCCTCTGTACTCTAAACGTTTTAGTCCATTTATAACAATAGGGTATGCATCTCTGTATCCGATATAGCCTGTTATTCCACACATAGTAATTCCTTATTTTTCTTTTGAATATGATATTTTTAATACAGCTCTCTTTACTCCATTTGCCGTTTCATCTCCATTTAATAAGGTAACACCTCTTGGATTCCAGTTGTAAGTTTTAACATTTACGTCAAGGGCACTGTTTTTTATAGCGCTATCTGTAGGGTCATTGTAAACCTTTAAAATTAACGGAGAAATATTGCTTGTTGTACCGTCTAATAAATCAGAAAAATAATCAGTAATTCTAAAATTATATTTTTCAGGTTTATCATCTTCTGATAATTCCAAGTTACCTCCAAAAGTAGAAGCTTCTTTATAAGAACCAGAAAGTTGTGTTGGAGTTTCGCCTCCACTACCATTATCTTTATTTTGGTATACTAATAGTCTTTGAGGAAGTATATCCTTGTTCGTATTAATAGTTTGGTTAATATAAAATGTTAGAGAAGCATCGTTAATTAACCAGTTATTAGCTCTTAATTCTAGAAGTTTCGTGTTATCTATAATTTTAACTTCTGCCATTGTACCAGCTGCTCCTTGAATAACGAAATTATTAGCAGGAGTTGCTGTTGTTGCTGTTGACATTTTATAGGTGCTATTTCTTACTCCAGATAATGGGAAAGAATATGTACTAGGTAATGTATCTTTTAAGATTAAAGTTGCTTGTCCATCTTTCTTTTCAAATGTAGTTATTGTATAATGAAAATCGATGCTAGCAGAGGTACTAGTACCTAATAAACTACGTGTAACCCTTGCTCCGTCAGTTCCTTCGGTTTTAATAATTACACCTTTAAAATAAGTGTTAAAAGCTTCAGCTGTTTTAAACTGATCGTTTTTAAATTCATCCCAAAAGAGAGCTTTCATTTTTGTCATATCTAAAGGGACAGTTAAGAAAGGTGCTTTGTTTGCAAGCCTAATAGTATCTTTATATGTATTACCATTACTAATATTTCTAGTTAATATTAGCATAGTATCTATAGGGCTTGGTTTAAAAGAAAATCCAATATCCTCATTTAAAAGGTCATTAATAGGGTCTGTAATTTCATAATTATAATCAGATTGAAAACTATTAGATTGAGATGGATTGCTAGGATCTAAAGTATTTAGGTAAGTTCCGTTTTTGTATACTTTTAAAGAAGTCGCAATACTTGTATTACCTAAAACAGAATCTAATCTAAATTTAGGTTTCCCATCACTTTCTGTACCAATATTTGTTGCTGTATAAGGTAATTTAAGAATTACTTTGTCTAAAACGTAAATAGAATCTATTTCTCCATCTTCGGTAGCTGCTTTTACATCTTCAGTTTTTAGACTTGCTAGTAAACCTAGTTGACTAACAATAGATGATTCTATTGTTTTGTAGTTATCACTTTTATATCCACCTAACCAATATTGAGCAACATTACCTAAAGAAATGTTATCAGCTCTAACGCTCTCTATATTAATAGGAGTTATTTCTACATCTAATAGAATCTCTCCAGTTTCAAATTTTGTATTGTCAACAACGCTGTTTCCAATATTGCTAAAATCTTTTTCGCATGATACAATAGCCGCAAAACAAAGCAGGCTAATACCTAAAACACCAATTTTTCTAATCATTTCTTAATTATTCGCTTATTTCTAAAACGTTTTCTTTATAAAATTCTAAATAGGCTTCAGTTAAAACCTCTTCTGATTGAAACTCTAAAACTTTCGTTCCTTTTTCATCAATAAATGCATTGATTTCATCAGGTAAAACTTCACTACCTTTTACAATAGCATCTGAATTCTCAATCGCACTTTTTAATATATTAATTTGGTTTGGTGTTTCTATAGTAACTATTTTGGACTCATCAATCTTGTCAAAACGAACTTTATTTGCCAATTCACTATTCAATTCACCTTCGAAATTATTATTGTAAAGCGAAGTTACAATCTTGCTTTCGGCAAACAATGGCTCTTCCTTATAAAATTCTCTTAAATATAAAGGAAGTAAAGACGCCATCCATCCATGAACATGAATAATATCTGGAGCCCAATTTAATTTTTTTACAGTTTCGACAACTCCTTTTGCAAAGAAAATCATACGTTCATCGTTATCGTTAAATAACTTGTCGTCTTCATCAGAATATACTGCTTTACGCTTGAAATACTCTTCATTATCAATGAAATACACTTGCATTCTTTCTTTAGGAATAGAAGCAACTTTAATAATCAAAGGCATATCCATATCATTGATTATTAAATTCATTCCCGATAAACGAATTACTTCATGTAATTGATGTCTACGTTCATTAATTACACCATAGCGAGGCATAAAAATACGAGTTTGAACCCCTTTAGAATGTGCGTTTTTAGCAACATTAAATGCAGTAGACGATAATTCTGTTTCAGGTAAATAAGGTGTTACCTCTGATGAAACATATAATATTCTCTTATCCTTCATTAAATCTGTCTATTTTATTGAAGATGCAAAAATACGAAAATTTATGCTAAAATGGTGTTAAATTGCTAATTTTGCAAGTATTCCAACTATAATAGAATGAAAGTTTATAAAACTAAATCAGAATTAATTTTTTTTTTATCAAAGATAAAAAAGGATAAGAAATCAATAGGGTTTGTACCTACCATGGGAGCTTTGCATGAAGGACATTTGTCACTTGTTGAAAAGTCAATGAAAAAAAATGATTTTACCGTAGTTAGTATTTTTGTAAATCCAACCCAATTTGATAATAAAGAAGATCTAGGAAAGTATCCTAAAACATTCGATAATGACGTTAAATTATTAGAAAGTGTAAATTGTGACGTGCTATTTTTTCCATCAGTAGAAGAGATATATAATGATACCATAGAAGCAGAGAACTTTAACTTTGATGGGTTAGAGCATAAGATGGAAGGTAAATATAGAGACGACCATTTTAATGGAGTAGGGACTATCGTGAAAACATTATTCGAAATAGTTAGACCGAATAAAGCTTATTTCGGAAGAAAAGATTTTCAGCAATTACAAATCGTAAAAAAAATGGTAGAAAAACACGGACTACCAATTAAAATTAAAGGTTGCGATATTTATAGAGAAAATGATGGTTTGGCAATGAGTTCTCGTAATACTCGTTTGACAAAGGAGTATAGAGAATCAGCTCCGTTTATTTATAAAACATTAAAAAAGGCAAAGAAAAAAATAAAAGAAAAAAGTGCAAATGAAGTAATGGAATGGGTAAGAAAACAATTTGAAAAACATCCGTTATTGGAATTAGAATATTTTACAATTGCAGATGAAAAAACATTAGAAACAGCAACGATTATAGATTCGGGTAAGAAATATCGGGCTTTCATAGCTGTTTTTGCTGGTGATATACGTTTGATAGATAATATCAGACTGAAATAAATTCATTAAAAACAAATTAGTATTCATCAAAAAACAACTATTTTTGCTTTATGTTAGTACAAGTCGTAAAATCAAAAATCCACCGCGTAAAAGTTACGGGTGCCGATTTAAATTATATAGGAAGCATTACCATAGATGAAGATTTAATGGATGCTGCAGGAATTATAGAAGGAGAACGTGTTCAGATTGTGAATAACAATAACGGAGAGCGTTTAGAAACGTACGCAATTCCAGGACCACGAAATAGCGGGGAGATAACGTTAAATGGGGCTGCTGCAAGGAAGGTTGCTAAAGGAGATGTGTTAATTTTAATTGTATATGGTTTTTTAGAATTAGAAGAAGCTAAAGAATTTAAACCACAATTAGTTTTTCCAAATGAAGAAACTAATTTACTTAATTAAAAAAAGTGAGTTTTAAAAAAGTATTAAAAGTTATATTACCTCTCGCGTTGGGAGGTTTTTTAGTTTGGTATTCATTATCAAAAGTATCAGTAACAACCTTGTTAGAATATTTTAAGGAAGCCAATTATTGGTGGATTATTTTGGGGTTATTTTTTGGAATATTAAGCCATTTGTCTAGAGCATATCGTTGGAAGTTTTTGTTAGAACCAATGGGGTATAAGCCTGATTTTGGTAACAGTACCATGGCGGTTTTAGTTGCTTACTTGGTTAATTATGCAGTACCTAGGGCAGGAGAAGTATCTCGTGCTGCGGTAATGACAAATTATGAGAATATTCCGTTTGAAAAAGGTTTCGGAACCATTGTGGCGGAAAGAATTGCTGATGTTGTAATGATGCTAAGTATTATTGCGATTACACTTTTTGTTCAATTCGATTTTATTTATGATTTACTTATTAAAAATTTCGACCCTGTAAGAATCGGAATTATTTTAAGTGTTTTAATTCTTGGGTTCTTTTTACTTACTCGTTATGTAAAAAAAGCAACATCAGGAATTGGTTTGAAAATTAAAAAATTTATTTCTGGGTTAGTAGAAGGAGTTACGAGTATCTTTAAAATGAAGCACAAATGGGCGTTTATTTTTCATACCGTGTTTATTTGGTTAATGTATGTTTTAATGTTTTGGGCAACAATACCAGCAATTAATGGCTTAAGTGTTCCGTTAGGTGGTGTTTTAATTGGCTTTATAGCAGGTGGATTTAGTATTGCAGCAACAAACGGAGGTATTGGTTTATATCCCGTGGCAGTTGCGGGAGCCTTAGCTTTATTTGGGGTTTCAGAAGAACCAGCAACCGCGTTTGGTTGGATTATGTGGACAGCTCAAACCGCAATGATTATTGTTTTTGGTGGATTGGCATTTTTGTTTTTACCTATTTATAATAAAAATAAAAAATAACAAGAATATTTTGAGAGTTACCTTTCGGGTCGCGCTTTCATTGCTCGCTTTTTTAGAAAAATAAAAAGAGCTCAAACAAACCATTCAATCGCTAACGCAGGTTTTGTGATTACTTGGTAAGTTTTCTATATAATTTTAAAGTTTTAAAACTATTTAAAATGGCTAAAACCAAAACTACTTTTTTCTGTCAAAATTGCGGAGCACAACATGCACAATGGAGTGGGCAATGCAATACTTGCAAAGAATGGAATACTATTGTTGAAGAAGTAATTCAGAAAGAAGAAAAAAGGACTTGGAAAACACCAGAAAACAGTAAAAAAAGGATATCTAAGCCTTTAAAAGTTCAAGATATTCAATTGAATGTTGAAGAGCGTGTTGAAACAAAAAACAATGAATTAGATACCGTTTTAGGTGGCGGAATTGTAAAAGGAGCAGTTGTTTTATTAGGTGGTGAGCCAGGAATAGGTAAATCAACGTTGTTATTGCAAATTGCTTTAAAAATTCCACAAAAAGTGTTGTATGTTTCTGGAGAAGAAAGTCAGTCGCAAATAAAAATGCGCGCCGAACGTTTAGAAGCAACAAATTCTAATTGTTTAATTCTTACCGAAACGAATACCCAGCAAATTTTTAAAAATATAGAAGAAGTTCAACCAGATGTTTTGGTGATTGACTCTATTCAAACATTACACACAAATTCTATTGAAGCTTCACCAGGAAGTATTTCTCAAATACGTGAAACTTCAGCTGAATTAATAAAATTTGCGAAAGAAACAGGAACTCCGGTTTTATTGATTGGACACATTAATAAAGATGGACATATTGCCGGACCAAAAATTTTAGAACACATGGTTGATGTTGTTTTACAATTTGAAGGTGACAGAAATCATACCTATAGAATATTGCGTTCACAGAAAAATAGGTTTGGTTCTACTGCCGAATTAGGAATTTACGAAATGCTATCAGATGGATTAAGAGAAGTTTCGAATCCGTCTGAAATATTAATTTCTAAAAAAGATGCTGATTTAAGTGGAACGGCAATTGCATCAACATTAGAAGGTGTTCGACCGTTAATGATCGAGATTCAGGCATTGGTAAGTACAGCTGTTTATGGTACGCCTCAACGTTCTACAACAGGGTATAATTTAAAAAGATTGCACATGATTTTAGCAGTTTTAGAAAAAAGAGCTGGCTTTAAGTTAGGTGCAAAAGATGTATTTTTAAATGTTACAGGAGGAATTCATGTTGATGATCCTGCGATTGATTTGGCGGTTGTTGCTGCAATTTTATCATCAAACCAAGATATGGCAATAAACCCAAATGTTTGTTTTGCTGCCGAAGTTGGTTTGGCTGGTGAAATACGACCGGTTTCTAAAATTGACCAACGTATTTTAGAAGCTGAAAAGCTAGGTTATAAAACTTTAGTGGCTTCAAAATACAATAAAATATCTTCAAAAAATCACAGTATTAAGCTGCTTTTAGTTGGTAAAATTGAAGAAGCTTTTGCTACGTTGTTTGCTTAAGTTTTATGTTTTAGTCTTTGTTAATAAAAATTTTCTGTAACCAAGTTTTAAGTTTAGTTGATTTTCTGTGGATTTTAAAACTTTTAATTATTGTAGATTTCCTTCTATGATATTAGAGTTTGAATTGATTTCCAATTTCCAAGGTTTTTTATTTTAATAGTAATGTTTATTCTGGAATGACGTGTGCTATGTGATAAGTAGGGAAGAAAGTTTGTGATTATTTCGATTTGACGACTTTGTAAATAGGTAATGTTTTTTTGATTAAACATGAATCACTCTAATAATCCCAATTTAGCGGCATACTCTTTCCATTTTGGGTCTGTGAAATTTAATAAAACCATTTTGTCTAAATACTTGGTTTCTATTTTAAATAATTCGGATATTAATTTTAAAGTTAGCATAATATCTTTGTTAAAGTCTTTATAGGTGTCTATAAACCACTTTGATAGGTATTTTGAAGCTGGTTTTGAATATCCACTAGGAAACCCTCCTTGCATTCTATCTTCAAATAATATAGCTCCATAATGATAGTTCGCCTTTTCTTTAGTTGTCCATTTACTGTATTTGTTTTGTAAGAAATCGTTCTCTTTTCTTATTGAATTTTCATTTTCAAGAAAATGTTCGAAGGCCATTTGTGCGTCTTTCTCATATGTATTAGGAGTTTTATTAATAGGGTGGTAATGAATAAGACTTCCTATTTTTTTATTTTTTCTAAAACCATTAATAACAATTGCCTCTATATTTATGCCTTTAGATTTAAGCTCTTTAAAATCGAGTTTATCTAAAAATTTATGTTCTATTATGATTTTCACTTGTTCGTCATCAAATAGAAATTCAAATTTAGGTAATTTAGTTTGTCTATGGTCTCTTGTGATTATTTTACCGTCGTGTTTATTTAAATGAATTTCTTCAAGAGTATCTACATTTATAATTTTAAAAATGACAATTCTATCTTTGTAAATAGTTTCTTTGAATATTTCTAAATTTTCTTTATTTTCAGAGATAATATTGATTTCATTATTTCTAAATACGGGTTTCATTTTTTTCTGAAATTTGGGTATTGTGTTTTAATTACCTCTAGTGTTTATGTACATCTGTTGTAATGGTTGTAACCACTAGAGGTGTTTAATTTATTTAATGTATTATTTCTTTTTTAAATTTTGGTGCGGGAAATTAACCACAGTTAAATTCACTATATAACTCATGTCTTTCCGATTTTTCATCGGAATATAAAAAATAGGCTAATACGCGAAAAATAAACCCTCCTTCATTATATGAGTTTTCATCTTGCCCTAAGTATTCTTCAGAGTCTTCTAAATCACTACCATGACTAAAGAAACATATTTTGGGTTGGTTTAAAGAGTTTAAGTTTTCGGTATCTATTACCGCACAGTTTTGACCTAAATCACAAAATTCTAAAAAACGATCAGTGTTTTCTTCGTCTTCTGTAAAATGTTCATACATGTAAGACGGGTAGTGTAGTCTTTCTAAATCATCTTCCTCGTCTATAAGTAGTAACCTACTATGTAGTGATTCTATAACATCTTTTGTACCTGGTCTTTCAGAAGGTGCAAATAGGGCGTTCACTATTTTGAGATCTCCAGCCGAGCTTTCATTTTGTAATTTAATAGATAAGGAACCTTTTTCCCAGGTATTATCCATAATTTCTTCTTCGTTCTCTAGTATTCTAAAGGAAACTATTTTTTCTAAAATATTATTGAATGTTTCTCCACATGGTTCTGTTAAAAGCCATGTTTTAAAATGATTTTTTAAATATTCAACTTCCTGTTTACTTAATTTATTCATGTAATTATTTTTATTTGTAACTCAATCTACTGTATGATAGTTTTGAGTTAAGTTTATCGGGTTTTAGATTTATAAAAAACGAATGATGCTTGGTTATTTGCAGGGCAAAGAAAACAAATGATGTTTTATTTAGTTCAACTCGAAACCGAATAGGATTTAGTCTTGGTAAGGTGTTTTTTATAATTCGATTTGTTTTTATAA
>Ga0105356_10006016_pt1 | contig 11379 bp, 12 predicted proteins | sample GOMGulsemesocosm_3_FD_83502 | JGI IMG/M metagenome (GOLD analysis project Ga0105356, IMG submission 83502) | Methane-oxidizing microbial communities from mesocosms in the Gulf of Mexico - GOM9D Gulf of Mexico | ecosystem: Environmental > Aquatic > Marine > Cold seeps | place: Gulf of Mexico...
GCCGGGGCGATGACCGTCAGCATTGCAGCCAGCACACTCATCAGCGAATCCGTTGATACTGCGCAGCCTTTAAAGTTGCCGACTAGACGCTCTATATTGCTGATAACAATGCACGTAACCAGCTCAATTGCTGCGCGCTACAACAGCAAAGAGCGCTTATACTGTCTAGCTAGCCGTTGCTTTTCTTCTCACTGGCAAGAGAGTAAGCTGCTTACACGAACAAGGATATCGGTGAACAAACGGGCGGCCACATGCGTACAATTACAACGATTACAGATTTAGAAGCACTCTACGGACCACCGGTAGAACGTGCCCTACTCAAAGAGATCGACCATATTAACGATCATTATTGCCAGTTTATTGAGGCCTCATCTTTTGTGATTATGGCCACCATGAGTGATGCCGGGCTAGACTGCTCGCCGCGGGGAGATCCGCCGGGTTTTGTCAAAGTAGTCGACAGCAAAACCCTGCACATTCCCGATCGTCGCGGTAATAATCGCCTCGACTCATTGCGCAATATTGTCGCAAACCGACAGATCAGTCTGTTGTTTATGCTTCCCGGTGTCGGCGAAACCATTCGCGTCAGCGGCACCGCCGACATCATCGTCGACCGAGAGCTGTGCCAGTCTTTTGCCGAGGGTGGCAAAGCGGCTAGTAGTGTATTGTCTATAACGGTAGAAAAAGCGTATTTTCAATGCCAAAAAGCTATCGCCCGTGGCAAACTATGGCAGCCAACCACTGGGCGCGCCGACGTTCCTACCGCCGGCCAGATGAGCCAGCACTTTGCCGCCCAGCGCGGCGAAGTTTTTGACGGTGATAGTTACGATAAAAACTATCCACAGCGCATTAAGGACACCCTCTATTGAGGGTGATAAATAAACCTAAACCTGTTGCCCTAAGCGACTTTTCTAATCAGGCATTCCTGCACCACCGAGGCCACTAATGCCCCCTGTTGAGCTAGTTATCTAGAGCGCACCTTGAATAACACCCTGTGCTCGCAAAATGGCAACGTCTTCCAAGTCCAGTCCCAACTCCAGCATCAATTCATCGCTGTGTTGTCCCAGCTCCGGGGCATTGCATTTGATGGCGGCGGGAGTCTTGGAAAATTGCGCGGCGGGCCGAGGTTGGCGCACCTCGCCGACCAGCGGATGCTGCATGGTTTCGACGATGGCGTTTTCAATCACCTGAGGGTGTTGCAGTAAATTTTCACGGTCCACTATGGGTGCACAGGGCACGCCCTTGTCATCTAGCAGCTTAAGCCAGTATTCGGTGGGTTTCCTGCGCAGCACCTCCTGAGTTGCCTCTAATCGCTGGGCAGCATTAACCACCCGCTTATGGGCACTGTTAAAACGTTCGTCATCCAGCCACTCCGGCTTGTCAAAGGCCTCACACATACCACGCCACTCAACATCAGACACCGCTCCAGCGGTCATATAACCGTCTGCCGTTTCAAAAACTAAATCCTGAGCCAGCTGGCCACGGGGTTTAGTGTTTTCACCACCGGGAAACGTCAGCTGTGCGAGTCCCTCCGGCCATAAGAACGCGACCATGGAGTCTAACATCGAAAGTTTAACGTGCTGGCCGCCGCCGCCGCGCTCGCGGGAAAATAGCGCCGCAGTAATGGCCTGGGAGGCGGTAATCGCGGTGAGTTTGTCAGGCACAATAGTTCTCACCATGCGTGGGCGGCCAGTGTCGCGATCTGCTTGAATTGCGGCCAATCCCGACAGCGCCTGAATCACCGGGTCGTACACACGCTTGTGGGAATAGGGGCCAGTCTCCCCAAAGCCGGAAATAGACACGTAAATGAGATCGGGATTGATCGCCCGCAGCACCGACTCTGACAAACCCATACGCGCCGCAGCCCCGGGGCGAAAATTTTGCACAAACACATCAGCACTCGCAACTAACTGCTTTAGCAACTCGACCCCACGCTCGGTTTTTAGATCCAACACCAGCGAGCGTTTATTGCGATTAGCAGATAAGAACGTGGCCGAAATACCGTGTTTTCCCGCCCCCATCACCCGCACCAAATCACCGGAGGGGGGTTCAATTTTAATCACATCGGCGCCTTGATCCGCCAGCAACATAGTGGCGATGGGCCCGGAGATCATAGAGGTCAAATCAATAATTTTTATTCCGGCCAGTGGTCCAGTCATACGGTAGCTCCATTGCTATAGGTGGTAGTTGCTAAAAATTGCTCTGAAAATAGATACCAGTGCTCAACGAATAAAGGCAGTGCTAGGCAGCGTCCAGCACTACTCCACTCACCATTCAATTAACGCGCTAGCGCGACCGCATTTACGCGGGCATCGCCACAAAGTCTGGCAGCCGTTGCAAACGCTCAATCCAGTCCCGGATCGCTGGGTACGAGGCTAGCGAAAAGTCTCCTTCATGAGCCCGATGGGTATAGGCGAACAGGGCAATATCGGCAATGCTCGTGTCGTTGCCCACAAGCCAGGGGGTTCGGTTCAACTGCCCTTCCATAACATCTAACGCAGCGTAACCCTTGGGTTGGGCCGCTGCCAATTGACGGGCGTACTCTTGCCGGGCCTGAAGAAAGCGAATCCAAAAACGGGACGTGGCGATAAAGGGTTCGTGACTGTATTGCTCGAAAAACATCCACTGCAATACTTCTGCCTGAATGCGACTGTCGGTAGGCCAATAGCGGCTGTTCTGCGCGAAAAAAAACAGCGCCGCATTGGACTCAGCTAAAAACGTTCCGTCCTCAAACGCTACCAAGGGAACTCGCCCGTTGGGGTTTTTCAGTAAAAACTCCGCGCTGCGGGCCTCACCTTTTACCACATCGATGTCTACCCAACGGTGTTGCCGCCCGGTCAGTGCCAGTATCAATGTCAGCTTATAACAGTTACCCGATATTGGGTCGCCGTATACAGTAATCATATTCAATGCCTCCGCGGTATCAGAAAACATAGGACTGTCGGGGCCAGTTACTATTGCCGGGCCCTATCGGTTTACCAATATCAGAGTGTAAGCTAGGCAAGCGCCGCTACCAAGCAAAAAATGTTGCCGCTTGCGATGTGCCTGAGACGTCAGTTATACCGGCGTTAACCCTAGCATCGGTGGTTGTAGCTTCTTGGCACAGTACCTATTAGCCGGTAGCTGTAACAAGGTGTTTGCCTATACCCTACGCGCCATGCATATTGTCTGGGAATATATCCTCATCCTAAATATCAACTGACACAGGGTTTTTGTGTTGGGATGATTGGGGCGTGGATCCCCGAGGGTGTCGGTGGGGCTTTGCGATGGGGCCATCTTGAATGTCAGCAAGCCGGCTGCTGCGGAACTCGACCATTTTACTTCGTAAAATATGGACTCGAACAGTCCTCGTAGACGACTCCGGCTTGCTGACATTCAAGAAAACACGGCCTAACTGATTCGCAAAGCCCCCCCGACTCCCTCTACCGCTGTGCCAATAGATTGTTGATGTTGTTCAATTTTTCCCTCTTCGATGCCACTGCTCCTAGCGGGGGCATGGCTATCAATAACTCGCCGTACGCTTTTCGAAAAAGACTTCGTGTTACTAGTGCTGTTGTGGCAGCAATCAGAGTTTCATCGCATTAGACAGTTTGTCACGATAAATCCCATATTTTTGCATTTGCTCTTCACTTAAAAACTCGGCCATAGAGCTGTCCATCTTTTTCTTGAGACTGTTATCCATACGTTTAACTTTCCGCTTCATGCCGGTGGTATCGCGGCCGCGTAGAATTTTTTTAAAAGATTTTTGGAAGTCAGTTAAATAGACCGTAATCGCGTCTTGAAACTTTGGTTTTTGCTGGTCTGTCATATCGATGGCAATTGCCGATTTCAAAACGTCAGGTTGCAGCCACGCTGGCTTTTTCTCGGCTGCATGGCTAACAGAGGAGACCAGGAAAAAGAGTGTGATCAAAAAGAACGTCGTTGACTTCATAGCGCGCATAAACAGTACCTTCCTACTTATTATTAGAATTCATTTTTCTTATTATCAGGCTGCTGGAATATCTTTGTCTACCACCCCTCATAGTTGTAAGACTACACAAAGCCCCCCTTAAATACTAGGTTAGTCATGGAGAGTTGACAGCTAGACCCCCGTATCTGAACTCCATATCTAACGCAGGCACTATTGAATATAGGAAGGACCAATAGCCTCTATTGCTATCAACCTACGACAACGTTCAGGCCATTGGCACTCTACAACACACTTTTCTGCACCATCTTCATGTTGCTCTAATCTTTTGACCTCTATATGTTGCTTGATCACGACGCGAGGGAAACAGCGATTATGGCCTCTATGTCTTTGGCGCGCTCCCATTAGAATATGCCACCGATAAAGAGCTAGCAGTTTTCTATTACCCGCGATGTTCCGAAACTGAATAGATGGACTGTTGGGCAAACTTAATCCAACAGTCCATCGCCGTAAATACTATTCAATCTTTTTAGAAAATAACTCTTAACTCTCATCCGACCACGGGTTATATGAACCGAAACTCCACAGGTGGCCTTCGGGGTCTAGGCAAGTGTAGCCCCGGCCACCGTAGTTTTGGTCGGCATTTTCCATGATGATTTTTGCGCCCTTGGACACACTACGTTCATAGTGGCTATCAATGTCGTCGATGACTAGATAGAGGCCCCCGGTGACTTTTCCAGCGACCGCTTCCGGCACTGTCATGATCTCGCCAATAAGTCCGTCGCGCCTCTCGCTCGCGACCATGACCATGGCGTTGTCGATGACCAATTGGGCGTGAACCACTGTTCCGTCTTCTCCCGGCACCACCATTTTCGCGGTAAAACCGAAAGTGTCACACAACCAGTCTATCGCTGTATGCGCGTCTTTATAACTTAAGTTAGGCATTAACCGCCCACCGATTGCCATGGTTTTTCTCCTTGATGATTGTTGTTCCCTCTCTTCAATATAGCCGCCAGGCCACCTAAATCTATTTTTAGTGATAAAAAGCAGCCGCTCTGGTCTGGGGTGCTGCTATCTAATCGTAGATCTTTTCACCGCTGGCAAAGAGCAGATAGAACACCAGACCAAACAGAGTGACGCCGGCACCTAGCTGAAATACCAGGGCCCAGTCGTTGTTGGTGGCCTGCAAAATCATGCCGGTCACTGTCACCCCGATGATGCCGGGTATAGTGCCGGCCGTATTAGTCAAACCCATAAGCTTTCCGGCGTGCCGAGGTGCAAGATCCATATGATTAGAGGCGAAACCTCCGGTAACACAGGCGCCGATGGCGTTGCCCGCACACATGATGCCAATCGCCAGCCACACGCTGTCTACCTCGCCAACTATCGCGAGCGCGCTGGCTATGCCCAGAAAGCCAATGGTTTGCATGGTTTTGCGTACCCGAGTAATATCCATGCCGCCGCGAATCATGCGGTCTGTTACGTAGCCAGCAATGTTAATTGCGATAAGCGAACTCAGATGCGGCAGCATCGAGACAAGACCCACAGAAGCATAAGGCACACCAAGCCCTTCGCTGACAAAGGTGGGAAGCCATGACAGCAGCACATACAGCGACCAATTGTTGCAGAAATGGGCCACAATAATTGCCCACACAGGGCGGTGGCGGAGCAATTCCAAAATGGTCGGTGCCGGAGGTGCATGCGCATCCTCCTCCGGAAGTCCCGCTTTAATTTCGGCGAGTTCGGTGCTACTTAACCCCGGGTGCTGCTCCGGGCTTGAAGCTACCAGTCGCTGCCAGAGCAACCACCAGGCAATACCCGTAAGACCAAACAGGTAGAACGCCCACTCCCAACCGTACTGCGCAACAATCCAAGGCGTGACCAGCAGCGCGAACATAGTGCCCATGGAAATACCACTGTTGATCAAGCCGATTGAACGGGAACGTTCGTCAACGGGCATCCAGCGGCCAATGAGACTGTAGATCGAAGGAAAAGTAACGGCTTCCCCCATACCCATGGCAACGCGAACTATTAACAGCACCAGCAATCCAACACTGGCGGCTGGCGGCGTGATCATTGTAAACAGTGACCACAGTAACACCCCTGCTGCTAGAACTTTTTTACCGCCAAATCGGTCGGCTAACCAGCCACCATAGATCATGGTGATCAGGTAACCAATAAAGAACGAGGACATGACCAACCCTTGGGTGGTCTTGTCCCAGCCCAGGTCCGCTGACATGGGAATGATTGCTACCGAGATATTAACGCGATCGATGTAGCAGATAAATACCGCCAATGTCGCCAGCGAAATCATCGAGTAGCGCTGTCGCCAACCTCCAATTGCTTGAGTGCCGGTTCCTTGCTTATCTTGTGCATGGCTCATAACAGTCCCTTTATTTTTGTGGTAACAGATGATTTGGCGGTTTTAAACAGAACAAACGTGACCCAATTCTCCCCAGAGTAGCCATTAAAACACGCTAACGAAAATAATTTATCGCCGAGGGCGCTAGACACACTATAAAGCCGGCCATTGCTCATTATCAATCGATCACTACTATAGGGAGAATTAGGCTCCTCGATTTCTAGCGACGCCCATATCGAAGTTGTTGGCAATCCATAGTGTATTCCCCATCGCCGACGTCGCTACTGTACAACTACCTTGGTGAATTTTCACTGGGTAGTACTCAGCAGTGCATTCATAAACACGTTCGCAAAACTGTTTACCCAGCTTAACGGGTATTCCTAGAGTTGTTTCACTGCTGCTACCGAGACAGTACTAAATCGATAGGGCTAGCATCCCATTAATTTCTATAAATCGCACATAGGTGTAAACTGTATAGTGGCATTATCGATTTGTTTTTGTTAGACATCCTCGTTTTCCTCGTTGATGTTTCAACCATGGATTGTGCGGCTAATTATTTTCCGGAAGTAAGCTTCATGAAAACTAAGCAAAAATGACTAATAACTGCTTCTATCAATACGCGCAGGGGTGTTGAATGTGATTGCACTAGAGCTCGAAAAATATCGGAATTTGTTATTGGCTCGACAGCTAGAACTTCAGGTACTTGAAGATATCTGCAAAGACGCGCGTGCACCCGTTGTTTTGGAGCAATCAAGTGTTGGACGTTTATCGCGTATGGATGCCTTACAAGGACAATCGATGGCGCAAGAAACATTTCGTCGCCGTGAGCAAGAATTATTACAAATTAAATCTGCCTTGGCGCGTATTGAAAATGATAATTATGGTTTTTGTTTACATTGTGACGAAGAAATTGCGTTCAAACGTCTAGAGTTCAACCCAGCGGTGACAGCGTGTATAAAGTGTGCAGAATGAACGTATAAATACTGTCAGCTGGCGATGTCAAAAAGCGCTGGCATCATGCGCTAACTATTAGTCCTTACGCTGTACACAAAATAGCCGATCGCGGCCAGTCGGATCGGCCCGGAGCCGGCTAATGTTAAACCTCGCTGTAAGTACTGGCGATACCCGCCTCACCATCGCAGCTAACCTGCCCCGCCGCCAACATATGTTGCAAATGCGCCAATACCGACATCGCCGCCGGTGCGTGCAAACGCGGATCGACGTCTTTATACATCACTTTAACCATGGCGGGAATTTCGCACACGCCCTGCTCTATACAGTGACTGATTTGTCGCTCACGCTCAAAGCGGTGGGCGATAAAGGCCTGTAAAAAGGGCTGCGGATCGCGAATAGCGTCACCGTGGGCCGGCCACAACACCTTATCTGCACGGCTAACGAGCAGTTCGAGACTGTCTAAATAGGCCTGCATGTCGCCATCTGGCGGTGATATAACGCTGGTTGACCAGCCCATTACATGATCACCGGTAATCAGCCCCGCCTGGTCTGGCAGGGCAAAACACATATGATTAGAGGTATGTCCCGGGGTGTAAACACACTCCAACTGCCAGTCGTCACCGCTGATAATATCGCCTTGGCGCAGCAGCACATCGGGCATAAAGTCCATGTCGCCGCCCTCTTCGATCTTAATGCCGGCGTCGATCTTGCCGGAGCCGTGTGGGCCGTGGGCATAGGTCTTGGCGCCGCTCCAACTCTTCAGCGCGGCGGCTCCCGGGGAGTGATCCATATGGGTGTGAGTGAGCAGAATATGGCTCACTTGCTCGCCGGCTAAAGCGCTAGTCAAGGCGTCAAAATGATCGCTATTGCGCGGGCCTGGATCGATAACTGCCACCGTACCGCTGCCTACCACATAGGTATTGGTGCCGAAGTAAGTGAAACCTCCGGGATTGTTAACCACCATGCGCCGCAGCCCCGGTGCAACGTGTTGCAATTGGCCGTACTCAAAATCCAGCTCACGTACAAAGGGAATTGACATATCGCCTCCAAGGCTTTCACAAAAAAGGGATTGTTACAGCGGCCGCTCACGGGCTACCAGAAAGTCGACAATAGCCATCAGCTGCTCGGCAGAATTAGCACTACTGCTAATAACGACATAACGGCCGTTCACCATTAGTGTCGGGGTACTATTAATTTCGGCATCGGCCATGGCCGCCATGGCCCACTGCAGCTGCTGCTCTGTTTCTGGTGCGTCGAGTTCACTGCTGAATTGCTGGGCATTAACCCCCTGATCGACAAATAATGTTGCCAGCTGTTGGCGCTGCTTTTCGAGATCGCTGTCGCCACGCAGGGCCATGATCTGTTTGAACAACACCGGGTGTAAAGGCTTTAACAGGTTCAGACGTTTAGCGACAAAGTAGATTTTGGCATGCAACTGCATCGCCTCACTCCACACCGCAGGAATGCGTTCAACCGCGACATCACTGGGTTGTTGGCCAGCCCAGGTTTCGAGTATCGGTTCGAAGTTTTCACAGTGGGAACAGCCATACCAAAAAAATTCACTGACTGTAGTGGCCGCACTGCTCTGGACAACAGGCCGTTCTAGGGTGCGAAAATGTACCCCCTCGACAAAGGTTCCGGCGGGCCCCGCCGTCGCCTCTCGTTCCCGGTCACAGCCCGCCAGGGTGAACAGAATTAAACTTAGGGTCAGTATTCTTAGCGTATTCATTATTTCATTCCAACATTGAATATTTTATCGACAGCTTTTGCGGCAGCGTGCTGGCAGCCCCAACCCGACGACAGGGGTTCAAGCAAAGCTTCACCGAGCCCCTTGCAAGCGATAATCATTGTGAGTTTATACGTTGAAGTAGCCGCGATAACAAGTCCCGCATCGACTAAATAATGGCTATGTAACTCGCGCCATTTTTCAAGCCCAATCCATTACTTCAGCGCCAGCACCCGATGATGCTGAGCGCTCAATCGCCCGTGGCTCTGGTGCCCGTGACTGAGCAGTACCACCTCGACTCCCAGCGCCAACCCGACCTCCAAATCGTGGAGGGTGTCGCCAATCATCAGAGTTTTCTCGGGGCTAATTTGGGACTGGACAATCAGTTCGCGCCCTCGGGCCAACTTGGACGCCGCCAATTTATTATCAATGCCGTAAACAAAGTCAAAATGATCGACGTATTGAAAGCGCTGCACCATCATCTCGAGATTTGGCTGATCGGTGGCCGATAGCAGCGACTGGGTTTTGCCGCTAACTTTTACCGCAGCCAACAAACCTTCTATAGCCGCATAGGGCTCACAGCAGTGAACACCTTCCATATAGCGATCGACAAAGTGGTGGCACAAATCTTCAAAGCTCTGCCGCGAATAGTCAAAGCCCAGTTCGTCGTAATAGTTACGTATAGGGAATTCGAATAACTGCCGGTAGCGCTCTACCGAGATAGTGCTCAGTTGATGCTGCTGTAGCAAGGGGTTAATGGTATCAACACAGTATTGTACGTCGTCGAGTATGGTACCGTTCCAATCCCAGATAATATGTTCTTTGTCGGCAATGGCCTGCGTTAGTGGCATGGCGCCCTCTTTTTATTGTGTTCTCAATAGCATATTTTCTAGCGTCGCCACAGCCAGACTTATGCCAGTACCGCCGCCCTAGGCGAGTACTCGACCCGCGGTGCATGCTCGCGCCGCGGCTCTCGATCAGCCAACGACAGTATCGGCTGTCGGCTACCATGGTCACTGATACGGCTGATAGCCAGTACGATAATCGCCCTGGCGCCTTCTGAACTGGCGAATTGTGATACCAGAGCTGACCACTGGGCATGATAGCGTTCCACCACTCGTGCGCGGCCGTGAAGGCGCAAAACAGTACCTTGAGCGCCGCAGAACATCATCACTAGGCGGCCATTTTCCTTGATATGAGCGATAGATTCTATACCTCCACCACTCAGGTCCAGATAGGCAACGGTATTAGCATCGAGTAAGTGCAGCGTGGCGGCGCCTCGGGGCGAAATATTAATCAAACCATCACTGTCGTTCGGTGCTGAAGCAATAAAAAATAGTGGCTGCGCCTTAATATACGCCTCCAGTTTGTCGTCTAACTCCCGGTATAAAGTCGTCATAACTCTCGTTCCCAATAGGCTCAGCTGCAGCTCGATCTGCCACGATACGCGCAATTGAAATACTGGTCAAGTATACAGTGGTTTGCCGTCATAAAAGGCTCCCCCTACCGTGTGGATAGTGTCCTATAAGACAACGCCCGGGGTCGAAAAAGAATGCAAGAACCACCTGACAAGTGAATCACGCAACCCTGCGCAACCCTTTGAAAGGCAATGATATAAGGCGGACAAGAAAACACCCTAGCCCTCTAGGGCAGTATTCCCCTGCCCTAGAGGGTACAATTACGACATTCAACGAGTACTGAAGGACAGAATTTAACGTGAAGTCGAAAACAATAGCCCTGTTGCTACTGATATCGCTACAGCTGCTGGCCTGCTCAGGCCCATCGTTCATAGCCTCTAAGGAGAGCAATTGGTCTACGCCCACCGATAGCCCGGTAGCCTCCGAGCCCACTGCGGTGACCAGCGCTGACCTACATTGGCACTGTGGAAGGTCGGCACAACAGTGGCTGTGCAGCGACCCTCAAGCGGGGCAAGCAAAGGACGACGAACTCTACAGCAACCGTGAATCAGTGAGCTCTGCATTGGCCGCCGGGGATACATTAAGCACTGTCCTTGACCCCGGTCTCGATCGCAGCGCCGACCAGCGACCTAACGTGCGACAACCAGAAGACTCTAGCCAACGGGCCGATGACCAGCGGCTGGACAGCTATCCCGACCATTTTTTCGCGGTGCAATTGCTAGCCGCCAAACACAGCGAAAATATCGCCCACTACCGGCGTCAGTACCCGCATATTGCAACCACGGTGTACCGCGTTAACCTACAGGGCGAGCCCTGGCAGTTGTTAATCATGGGTATATTCAGTAGTTATCAAGAAGCTCAGCTACAGTTGGCAGCGCTGTCCCCCGCACCCAGCGAAACGCCCTGGATTAGGCCCTTGGGGCCACTGAAGTCGCTGCTTGCCGAAGAAGTTCCGTAAGCGCATCTTCTAATACCGCGCTAACAGCGATTTAGTCCCTGCGTTTGCAGCAGCGCA
>Ga0105356_10006019_pt1 | contig 11377 bp, 8 predicted proteins | sample GOMGulsemesocosm_3_FD_83502 | JGI IMG/M metagenome (GOLD analysis project Ga0105356, IMG submission 83502) | Methane-oxidizing microbial communities from mesocosms in the Gulf of Mexico - GOM9D Gulf of Mexico | ecosystem: Environmental > Aquatic > Marine > Cold seeps | place: Gulf of Mexico...
TATAAGCTACATAAAACACAACACTAACCATTACCAGAGATTGCAAATGAAATAATATTGGAATATTAATAATTTTAACTAACACTGTCGCAAAAATAATGTATGCCAACGTATATAATCCATGAAGCGCTATAATATTTCGTTTCCATAAATGTCTAACCATACTATCATTATGACTTAATTGAGCTTTATTTTTATAATAAATTCTCAGAAGCAAATAGGTATATATACTCAATGATAAAATTTTCACAATAATTATCATGTATGCCCCAGGTAAAAGAGTGTTTTCCTGATCAAATACTTCATTGAATTTTTCTAACCTAGACATTATATAATAGGGAAATATATAAATCAAAAGAATAACAGATGGTAGTAAGTGTAAAGCATCAACTAATTTGAACTTATAATTACACATAATGCGTTTACTATAAAAATATAACAAAGGGCCATATAAAAAGGAAAATGTAGTGGACACAAAAAGTGCATGTGGCAAATAAAATTGACTATTCACTACATAAAGTGTTTGATGTAGAATAAACACCGAATGAAACAGCACAAATAAGCTAATAAGAAAATTACTTATTTTATCATCACTTTTTTTTAAGTTCAGAATAATAAAAACAAATACACCTAACAGTCCTGTGCAAAAATAAAATAAGCCTAAAAGCCCAACCCTTGGAGAATACTTTTGTTTGAGAGCCTGATATTCAGTTGAATTTTCAATTGCTTTAAACAAATGGTCATTTAAAAATGACATATCTGAAGTTGCACTAATGTACTTAATAATATAATTTGTTGCTTCTTTTGCTTGAATGTTATTGGCAAATTTTATCGCCAAAACTCTATATTCCTGAATGGAATCAGAAGAAATATTTGATGATTCTACCGTTTTTTCATTGATGCCATTTAATTCAGAAAGTGATATATATCCATCTGCAATCATTTCATTCACAGAAATAAAAAAGCACAAAATTAACCCTAGCACTATTGATTGATGACGTTGCATTATGATGAATTAGTCTTTTACCCAATGTATTGAGCACTTACAATTTTAATAACTTTAAACTCAAAAATCATTGGAACACCAATAATAACCGAATCTATATAAGAAGGACCAATGCAAACACCAAATGTTACAATTATTTAATTTTTTAACAATTTCTCAAAGCAATATTTTATCAAATAAAGACATCGTTCTTTTATCTAATAATTTTGAGATGTCCATTAATTTATTACTCATTAATACAATTGGACATCCAATTTGCTTATATAGAAATAATAATAGACATATTTAATGTAGAACATTACATTAATTTAGCAGTCACAATAAGTCGCAATTTTTACATTTAAATATACACCATATTTAGTGAAGAATTATCTTCAAAAGGAAAATCCGATAATTATTTACTGTTTTTAAGTTAATTTTAAGATTACAGCTAGACCATGTTTTATGGCCAATTAATTTATTAATTCCTCAGATTTCAGTTCGTGAGCCTTACTTTTTTATGGACTTAATATATTGTGATGGTGTTTGAGATAGATGTTTCTTAAAAGATTTATTGAAGGTGACTTTATTATTAAATCCAACTTTATAGGCGACTTCAATAATAGTTAGCTCATCCTTCACATCATTATTCAAAATTTCAATGGCATCTTCAATTCTATACTTATTTATTAACTCAAAAAAGTTTAAATTAAAATGTTCATTTATCACTTGAGATGTATTATGCCTTGAAGTACCAAGTTTTTCTGATAAAATTTGAAGACTTATATTATTTTCACGATGTGCTTTGTCTTCGTCAAAAAGACTAACTAAATTATCCTTTAATTCAACAGAATATGATGGCGTTAAACTCGATGTTTTATATTTAAATAAACTAATTGGATCAACAAGTTTCACCTCCCCTTTAAAGATCTCTGGTTGCACATAAATTATATAAGCTACATAAAACACTAATCCCACCATTACTAAAATTTGTAAATGAAAAAATTCTGGGATATCAAAAAATCCAGATGTCGTGGTTGTAAATAACAAAAATGTAAAAATGTATCCAATATATATCGCAATAATATTACGTTGCCAAAGTAGCTTTCTAATATTTTGATTGCCTTTTGATTTTGCGGTATTATAGATTTTAAGTGTTAAAACAGCATATATAATTAAAGACAGAATTTTAGCTATAATAATATACTTTGCTTCATTCAATAGAATCTCTTCTTGGTCAAATAATATAGCAAATTTCTCTTTTGTAGATAACAAGTAAAAAGGTACTATATATCCCAAAAGGGCAAGACCAGGAAGTATATGTAAACCATCACGCCATTGTAACTTATACTCAGTTACCGCCATTTTAAAATAGAAAAATATTAATGGTCCATAAAACAACGTAAAGGCTGTAGACATTAATAATGTATGTGGAAAATAATAATGACAGTTTATAAGGTAAAGACTCAAGTGGATGATAAAGAAAGAATGGAGCAATATAAAGATACTTATAAAAAATGTGCTCCTACGGTTAATTCCTTTCTTGAGATGTAACATTAAAACCATGAACAGCCCTAAAAATCCAGCAAATAAGTAAAATATTGATAACACATTATAATTTGGACCATATCTATTTTTAAAATTAACATATAAATCGGTTTTATTAATGTTAAAAAAAAAGTGATCATTTATAATAGAAAAATCTGAAGTTGATTTTATATAACGTTCTGCATAATAAATGGCTTTGACGGGTATAAGACTATCGGAATACACCTTAGCCAGTCGTCTATATTCTTGTGCCAATGATTCCTCTATCTCTCCTTCCTGATAAAAAGTGTCTTGCTCCTCTTGCTTTACAATAGTGTTTAAACTCACCAATTTAAAATCAATAGAATTGTTATTACCATGTTCAAAATCAATAAGCACATTTGCTTGAAGATCACACACATATAAAAACAACAGGAATATTGCCAACGCAAAATTGTTACTTATTTTTAGTACTATTCGAATTCTTTGCTTCACTAAAGGAATATTTATTATTTAAATATACTATTTGTTGCTTTAAATTAAAGTCAAAAGGTAAATCTCGATAATATTTTACGAAGAAAGGAACCTAATCCTTACACTAATCTATTTAATTTTTAATAACTGGCTTATTGTTTATAGGCTGTACTCCATACTTGTCATATAAATAGACCAAAGCGGTCATAGTAGCCGCCCCTAACTCTAACTCACGTTTATTAATAGCATCAAAAGTATCATTTGCCGCATGGTGATAATCAAAATATCGTTGTGTGTCAGGACGCAATCCTGCTAACACAATATTTCCATTTTTAAGCGGCCCAATATCTGCACCACTACCGCCTTGTTCAAAGAAGTGAATTAAATATGGTTTAAAAAGCGATTTCCAGCCTAACACTTGATTAAAATCGGCATCACTACAATCAAATGAAAATCCTCTTGGCGTAAAGCCCCCCGAATCACTCTCTAGCGCAAAAATGTGATTTTCAGATTTACGTTTGGCTACTTCGGCATACTTATTTCCACCTCTCATTCCATTTTCTTCATTCATAAACAACACTACACGAATACTTCGTTTAGGTTTCACTCCACTCTCTTTAAGTAGTCTCAATACATCCATTGATTGTACAATTCCGGCACCGTCGTCATGAGAACCATCACCAAGGTCCCAGGAATCAAGATGACCTCCTACAACAATATATTCATTAGGAAATTCACTACCTGTAATTTCGCCAATTACATTATGTGATAATACATCTTTTAGCTGCTTACAACTCTGCTTAAAATAAAATTTAATATCCTTATTAAGCTTTATCATTGTACTCAATAATTCGGCATCGTTTGTACTTATTGCCGCAGATGGTATACGCTTATTAACAGGAGTATCCCCATAATTCATAGCACCTGTATGTGGGTAATCATCTAAGCGTAAATTCATAGAGCGAACAATAGCAGCGACCGCTCCATACTCCCCCGCTTCTTTTGCTCCTGCTCCTCGCTGATCAACACAACCACCATAGGCACTAAATGTATTAATTAAAGTTTCTTCCATTGGCCTGTTAAAAAACACAATCTTTCCTTCTATCTTTTCTCTTCCAAGGGTTTTTAATTCTTCTATACTCTGTACCTCGATCACATTGGCTTTTATACCTAATGCTGGTGTTGCCACAGATCCACCCAAAGCACAAATATTAACATTTGTAGTTTCGCCAGGTTCGGTTTCTATATATGCAAATTCGGGTGTTCCTCTAACCCATTTTGGCACCATCACTGGTTGAAGCCAGACCTTATCTAATCCTACCTTATCCAATTCTTCTTTTGTCCATTCCACTGCCCGTTCAGCATTTAATGATCCAGATAATCGGCCTCCAATTTGATTCGATAAATAATCTAACCATTGATAACTTTGACCGTTAGTTAAAGAATTATCATATATTTTCTTTATAACATTGGCATCAGTCTGCGCAACAGATATCATGGATATACATAATGCACATAAAAAAAGTACTTGCTTCATTTGTTGATAGTTTTAAGTTTTTAAAGATACTGTTTCTGAAAAATAAATATTTAAAAAGAAATCATAAAAAATCCAGCAAATGCTGGATTTTAAATTAATTCTAAAATGACAGATTCAATAACAAACACAAAATTAAGATCGGCTTACACTTTATAAATACAAGCATCTTAATAATGGTTTAATCCAATTCACTATTTAGTTGTTGTTTATATAACTTAATATTCGCTTTTATCTCTGCTTTTAACTCAGGCTCTCTTATATCTTCATAAGTTTTAAGCGTATCATACATAATTTTAGCCACTAAATATCTAGCCGTTGGTTTATCATCTGCTGGAATTGTATACCAAGGAGCGTGAGCTTTTGACGTTTTATTAATGGCATCTTCATAACAACTTTGATACTTATCCCAAAGTTTCCGTTCTTTTAAGTCCCCTGGAGAAAATTTCCAATGCTTATCTTCTTTTTCCAATCGCCGTAATAACCTATTTTTCTGTTCGCCTTTAGATAAATTTAAAAAGAATTTAAAAATAATAGTTCCATTTTGAGCAATATGCTTTTCAAAATTATTTATTTGCTCAAAACGCATATCCCAAAAGGCATCATTTACATCTTCTTTAGTCCTAACTGAAGGAATGTTTTCTCCCAATATATACTCTGGATGTACACGAGTTACCAATACATTTTCGTAATGGGTTCTATTAAATATTCCAAATTTTCCCCGAGGAGGCAATGCTAAATAATGTCTCCAGAGATAGTCATGATTACGCTCCAAATCCGTGGGCACTTTAAAACTATGAACCACGATACCCCGTGTATTAAAATCCTTAAAAACTTCGCGAATCATACTATCCTTTCCTGCTGTGTCCATCCCTTGAATACATACCAAAACAGCATATTTACCATGCGCATATAACTTGTCTTGAAGTCTTCCTAATTTTTCACGAACATCTTGCAACTCCTTTTCTACGTCATCCTTATCTGCTTGTAAGTCATAATCATTTGGTCTTTCCTTTAAGCGAATCGTTTCATAAACTTTAAATTCATCAATAATTATGGATTTCATAATTCATATTTTTTGTTAAATATAACGAAGATTTTGTAGTTTAGCCTCATCAAACTATCTCCATGAAAATTAGACTTTTAATTGTCTTGACATTTTGCGTATTTTCTACTTTAAGTTATTCACAAGTCCCTGACTCTATTATAATTAATAAAAAAAACGGAATTTCAAAACCCAACATTTTATCCACCCATCCTTTTGGAATTTTCTTTTCGAGAATTCAAGGAAACTTTAAAACTCATGCTACAAAAAAGCACAATATACAGGTTGGCTTAGAAAGTGGAAATGTATGGGGTACACAAATAAAAACATACGTCCCTAATGATGAAGCTATTAGGAATGAAGCACGTAAGCATGCATGGCATCAAGCCCAATATTATTTTGATGAACCAACCTTAAATGCGGATAGTTATGAACTACAAATTGACGGTATTATTAAAGGCTTACACATAAATACCAGTTTTAAAATAGCTAAGTCACATGAGTTAAATTTCGGTTTACGTCTCTTTATGCTAACCAGAGGAAGGCGACCCTTTTCCATAATCACAGGTGATGAATTTATTGAATACTTTCATGAGAATGTTGCAGGCGGAGTTGACCCCTTTGATAGGGGCGTTTTTGGTCTAAGCAAAGCCGAAATTAAATATGTCGATAGGAATGGGAATACTTTAAATCTTAATGATAACGATTTCTTTGTTGGTGGTTTAGAGACCAATTATTACTATTATCCCGAATCCTTAAGTTTTGAAAATTTTAATATGAATTTTGGAGGGCATTTAGGAACAAATTTATCAACCTACAATTTATCTATTGATTTAGGGTTATCTGCAAATGCAGTCAAAAATATAAAGATAAATAGTGTAAGCTATTTCCAATTTGGTATAGGAATAGGTGCTTTAAGAAAAAGTGCCATCGCACTAAAACAAGACAATATTGATTTTGGTACAAATAATTTTATTGGTCATATAGAAAATGCCATTGAATATAGTCATAGGTCTAAAGGCGGCACTACTCATTCTTTTGGTCTCGATTTTTATGGCCAAACAAGCTTGAACAAACAAGATGAAGGGGAGTATATTATTCCCATTAGAAATCCTTATGCTCACAAGGCGTGGGGACATGGTGTTACCAATTTGTACCAGAAGAATAATTATTGGACTTTTTTATATTCTTTTACAAAAAAAGCAACCGTCACAGTATATTTACAACAAGATTTCTCTGTGAACAATAATCCTGATATTCAAACTGGAATGAGCGTAGGATTTAATCTATAAATAGTCGCCAATATCTTTTAAAAGATGCCATTACTTTACAAACTATAAGGTAATGGCATTGTTTTATTTACTTGCAAACATCTTAACATCAGCTTCACTCACTTCTGCCTCTCCTAATATAATTAAACGTTCAATTACATTGCGTAACTCACGAATATTTCCAGTCCAATCATATTCTTGCAATAATTTTACAGCATTCTTAGAAAAGGTCTTTGCAGCTATTCCTTGTTCATTAGCTATTTTTTTTGAAAAATGATCGACCAATAAAGGGATATCATTTCTTCTATCGTTCAAAGCTGGAACCTTAATTAATATAACTGCAAGTCTGTGATATAGATCTTCTCTAAAGCGACCTTCTTCAATTTCTTTTTTCAAATTTTTATTAGTTGCAGTTACAACGCGAACATTAACTTTAATATCCTTGTCACTTCCTACACGCTGAATACGACTTTCTTGTAATGCTCTAAGTACTTTAGCTTGAGCAGACAAACTCATATCTCCAATTTCATCTAAGAAAATAGTACCTCCATTGGCAGCTTCAAATTTACCCGCTCTATCTTTATTTGCACTAGTAAACGCCCCTTTTACATGACCAAACAACTCACTCTCAATAAGTTCGCTAGGAATTGCAGCACAGTTAACCTCTATCATAGGTCCTTTACATCGTTCACTTTTCTGGTGCAACCAATGTGCTACTATTTCTTTTCCGGTTCCATTTGGCCCAGTAATTAACACTCTAGCGTCTGTTGGTGCAACTTTTTCTATCATTTCTTTAATTTGAGAAATGGCTTTACTTTCCCCAATCATTTGATAGTTTTTACTCACCTTTTTCTTTAGAAGTTTGTTTTCAACTACTAACTCTTTTCGGTCAAGCGCATTTCTAACTGTGTTTAGTAAACGGTTTAAATCTGGAGGCTTTGAGATATAATCAAAAGCTCCTAAACGCATTGTATTTACTGCAGTATCAATATCACCATGACCAGATATCATGACCACAGGTATTTCTGGCTTTATCTTTTTAATTGCTTCTAATACCTCGACCCCATCCATTTTTGGCATCTTAATATCACAAAGCACTAAATCGTAATCTTCTTTTTTAATTTTTTCAATTCCAGCTAAACCATCCTCGGCCTCTTCAACTTGATAAGAATCACTTTCTTCAGAGAGTATTTTTGTTAATACTCTTCTAATGGCAGCTTCATCTTCAATTACTAAAATATTATTAGACATTCCTTTTTTGATTTAATTATTGAATAAATGTACATCGCGTTGTGGAAACGGTATACTAATAGTATGCTTTTTAAATAATTCATTCACTTTAAAACGAATTTCACTCTGAGCTATTACTGCTTCAAAACTATTATCTAAAGTAAATACTAATTTAAAATCTAATGCGCTATCTCCAAAATTCATAAATAACACCAAGGGTTCTGGCTGCTTTAACACATTGGGATGACTTTCTGCCGCTTCTATTAATAATTGTTTTACCAGTTCCACATCACTTCCATAAGCCACTCCTACCGAAATACTTTCTCTTGTCTTCTTTCCGTTCTCAGTCCAATTATATAAAATGGATGTCAAATACTTATGATTAGGAATTACAAGTACTTTATTATCTATAGTTACTGCTCTAGTGGTTCTCAGTTTTATCTCGACCACCCGACCAACTTTCTTATCTATTTCAATGATATCACCAACATGTACTGTTTGATCTACTAAAATAAAAATTCCAGAAATTATATCCTGAAATAAAGTTTGCAAAGCCAAACCTACACCAACTAATAATGCCGCTGATGCCGCAAAAACGGCTGTAACCTCAACACCCATATTTTGCATTGCAATAAGTAGTACTACTAAATAAATAAAATATCTAGTAAACGAAAATACAGAGTTAAACTTTAGCTTATCTTCGTCTAACAACTTTCTAGTAACTAGCTTTTTAACTCCTTTTAATACTATTGCCGTAACAATAAAAATTGCAATTAGAATCAAAATACTCTGAACGGTAATATGTATTTTATCACCAATTTCAAAACTGTAACTTAAAAAGGACTTAATTTTTTCCATTGACTAATATTTTAACCATTTATAAATTTCTCTATAGCTCGGTTTTTTTCCATACATTAAAATTCCAACACGATAAATTTTTGCAGCAAACCAAACTGTGATCCTAAATGTTCCAATTAATAATCCTAAAGATAATAATTGTTGCCACAATGGGACTCCAAACGGAATACGCATTAGCATCACCACTGGAGACGTTAATGGTATAAACGAAAATACTGTTGACACAGTACCATGTGGATCTTCAATAACCGTAAATACACCAACATAAACAGCTAATATTAATGGTACCAATATTGGCATCATAAATTGCTGTGTATCCGTTTCATTATCGACAGCTGCTCCAATTGCTGCATACAATGAGCTATATAGCAAATAGCCTCCAATAAAGAATAATACAAAGGCAATAATCATATTTGTTAATGGCAAATTATAAATTGCTGTCATTAGCTGCTGAGCCTGCATTTGCATATCCTGAGACTCCATTGCCTGTTGCATCATTTCTTGTTGTGGTGTTTGCATTTCAGATAAATTAATACCAAAAATTGAAGATACAACCATCATTAAAACACCTCCTAAAATAAGCCAGATAACAAATTGAGTAATTCCTGCCAGTGATGTTCCAATAATTTTCCCCATCATTAATTGCATAGGTTTTACTGAAGAAATAATAACTTCAATTATTCTACTTGTTTTTTCTTCAATGACACTGCGCATAATCATGTTACCATATATAATAATAAACATGAACAGCAAATAACCTGCCACTCCTCCAAATGCCAATTTTACAATGTTATCAATTTTGGAGGTCTTTTCTCCTTCATAACTTTCTTGAGCAATATCAATACTGGTTTTAGATGCTTTTATTTTTTCAATATCAACACCACCTTGTTGTAATTTTAAATCGGTCAATTTCTTTTCCAATCGATTTTCTAAACTTGAGATTATTGTTAAAGATGGTGTGTCTTCAGAATAGAATTTAATAGATTTTGCAACTTGGTCAATATCAACACCCATTGGGATATGCAATAAGCCATATTCCTCTTTTTCTTTAACCAAATTTTTAGCATTCTCTAAAGACAATTCTTTTAAAATGATATACGTCGTATTCTCAGTATTCTCAAAAGCACTACTTATTAAACCCGATTCATCCAAAATAGAAATGGTTCGTTCTTTATCGTTATTTAATTGTGCTAAATAAGCGACAACGGCAATAAGCGCAATCATTATTATTGGACTTAAAAAAGTCATGATAATAAACGATTTATTTTTAACCTTGGTTAAATATTCGCGTTTTATGATAAGTGATAAGTGATTCATATCTAGCTATTTTTAACTGTTTGGATAAAAATATCATTGGCAGTTGGAACAAGTTCATTAAAATGATTCACTTGTGCTTTACTCGTTAAAAACGAGAGTAAGTCGTTTGATGACTCTGTTGATTTAAGTTTAATATTTAACTTTAAATCATTATTTAAAGATTTAAAGTTGGCTGTGGAAGTATCAAATTTGGTGCTAATCAATTGTGTTAATTCCGCTTCATTTCCTGTAACTAACCCAACTTCGAATGTGTTGGTTTTATATTGACGCTTAATATCTTGCAAGTTACCGTCTAGTATTTTATTTGATTTATGAATCAATGCAATATGGTCACACAATTCTTCAACAGACTCCATGCGATGTGTAGAGAAAATAACCGTAGCACCTTCGTCTCTTAATTGCAAAATTTCATCTTTAATAAGATTTGCATTTATAGGATCAAATCCAGAAAATGGTTCGTCAAAAATTAACAGTTTGGGCTGATGCAATACTGTAACCACAAATTGAATTTTTTGTGCCATACCCTTTGAGAGCTCTTGTATTTTTTTATCCCACCAATCTCCAATTTCTAATTTTTCAAACCAATATTTAAGTCGTTTTTTAGCTTCAGCTTTACTCATTCCTTTTAACTGTGCTAAATACAAGGCCTGTTCGCCTACCTTCATTGATTTATACAATCCTCTTTCTTCAGGTAAATAACCTATATCTTGAATATGATGTGCTTTTAATGGCTCCCCATCCAGTAATACCTTCCCTGTATCTGGTAATGTAATTTGGTTTATTACTCTAATAAGAGTTGTCTTTCCAGCACCATTAGGGCCTAAAAGCCCAAATATACTCCCTTTTGGAACCGAAATTGAGACATTGTTTAATGCCTTAAAATCTCCAAAACTTTTAGAGACCTCATTGGCCACTAATGCGTTATTCATTTAAATATGTTTAGTGTTTTTTTTATAAGTAGGGTAAAGATATTAAATGTTACAGCTATTTATAGCTTTTAAAAACAGAATTGATTCAAAACAAAACCCACCCTTAAAAATAAGGATGGGAAAAATTGCTATGAAAAAGAAAAATTACCACTAACACACATTAGTGGTATCTCAAATATACTGTTTTTTCTTAAATAAATCTTAAAA
>Ga0105356_10006022_pt1 | contig 11376 bp, 10 predicted proteins | sample GOMGulsemesocosm_3_FD_83502 | JGI IMG/M metagenome (GOLD analysis project Ga0105356, IMG submission 83502) | Methane-oxidizing microbial communities from mesocosms in the Gulf of Mexico - GOM9D Gulf of Mexico | ecosystem: Environmental > Aquatic > Marine > Cold seeps | place: Gulf of Mexico...
TACGCGCCTCTCGCAGTAGCCCAGCGCTTCTGAAAAGAGATTTGCCCGGATAGCTCAGTCGGTAGAGCAGAGGATTGAAAATCCTCGTGTCGGCAGTTCGATTCTGTCTCCGGGCACCATATTCAAATCCGATACCAATCAGTATCGTCTTAAAGCCCGCGTAATAGCGGGCTTTTTCGTTTATACTCATTCCAACAACGTCCAAGAACATACCCCTAAATCCGGCCCTAAACTGGGGTACATTTGGGGGTATTTTAGACATATTCACCATTAGGTACCCCCACCTAAGAGGAATAGCTATGCCGCTGACGGAATTAGCAATAAAGCAAGCCAAGCCTAAGGAAAAGGACTATAAGCTATCCGACGAAAAGGGCTTGTTCCTCCTAATAAAAATAAACAATGCCAAATACTGGCGCTTGAAGTACCGCCACCCCCAAACCAGGAAAGAACGCTTGTTGGCCCTTGGCGTCTATCCTGACGTACGGCTAAAAGAAGCTCGCCAGAAGCGAGAAGATGCTCGCCGCTTACTTGCAAAGGACATTGATCCCAGCGAATACAAAAAGACTCAAAAAGACTCCAATGAAAAAGCGCATACGAACAGCTTTGGCTCACTTACTGAAGAATGGTTTACTAAGCAGCAGTCGAGCTGGGCCCCTTCGACAACAAAAAAACATCGAGCATTGCTAAACAATGACCTACTCCCTTACTTGAATAGCAGACCAATATCGGAGCTAGAAACATGGGAATTAATGGGAGTGCTAAATCGGATTGTTGACCGCAGGGCATTAGACAGCGCCCATAAATGCCGCCAAATCCTCAATCAAGTATGTCGTTACGCAAAACAGACCGGACGCAGTAAGCATAATCCTGCTTCCGACCTAGCAGGTGCATTACCTGATAAGAAAACAAAACACAGAGCAGCCATAGTGGATCCAACCAAATTTGGCCAGCTACTAGTTGATATAGATGCCTATAAAGGCACTCTAATCATCCGAACTATACTTGCCTTAGCTCCGCTGCTCTTTCAACGACCTGGAGAACTGGCAGCTATGGAATGGTCGGAACTGGATCTTGAGGTTGGCCATTGGAATATTCCCAGCGAGAAGAAAAAAGAGCACAAAAAAAGAGAAAGCGACCATATCGTTCCTCTGCCTGACCAAGCGGTCCGACTATTGGGAGATATTCACCCACTAACAAATCAACGTCAGTATGTATTTCCTAATCAACGAGACTACAGTAGGCATGCGAATCCCGAATCAATAAACAAAGCCCTGCGTGAGATGGGATACAGCACCAAGACCGAACAATGCTTCCATGGCTTCAGAGCTAGTGCTCGAACTATGTTAGATGAACAGCTTGGGCTGAGAGTTGACTGGATTGAACATCAACTCGCTCATACAGTGAGAGACCCCTTAGGTAGAGCCTACAATCGGACTAAACACCTCCCAGAACGTATTGATATGATGCAAAGATGGGCAGATTACCTGGATAGCCTAAAAACCAAAACACTCGCGGGAAACAGGATCCATGGAAGCCAGACAATATAGAGAAAATATCTTCTTTTAGAGCCCTATATCTGGAGACTATGACTGTTGAACACCTTCGGAAACCTGAAAAATGACTATTGAATTCCACACTTCTTTCAGCGATGACGAAAAGAAAGAACTATCTGATGCATTAAAACTTAAGGGATCTGATCTAGATGACATCTGCGATCAAATGATCAATTATTCGCGAAGTCATTTGAAAAACACTAAAGACCTTCGGGAACGACTGAACAAAATATCCACTTCGGCACACAAACTACGTAATCAGATAAGCCTACTTGTTAAAGAAAACCAGTCTGCGGCGAATCATATACAACAACGTATATCATCTATTGCTCAGATAATAGATTCAACCAAAATTGATCTACGCCTCATGGTTGCCCCAACTACAATTAAAATGGCGACTGAAGCAGTAGAAAAAAGTCTATGCTCTGATTGGGAGTACACATTCAAGTGTATGAATCTGCTATGGAATGAAAATCGCAATAAACTTCCCCCCTCAAGGGAGAACTACTTGGGGGGTCTAGACAGATCAAAAACGCCTCCGCCAATATTCAGAACTATTAGCACAACATCCCCTTTTATTGTCGCAGTATCAATATGGACGGGTATGAGTCGTGAAACCACATTAAAGACTTTTAAGCGTCACTTCACTATCAATGAAGTTCACTCGCAAGACCTCACCTCAATACTTACCCAGCTTATTGAGGAAGATAACATAGGAGACGCCCAACAAGACTAGCGCCCCCTTCACAGGGACAAGTAAGCACTATCTAACGCAGTTTTGTCCCTCCGCGACACTAGCCATTCCTCATACAATCTATTCATATCCAATAACAGCCGATAGGAACCTATTTGATATGATAAATACACCAAAGCTCCAGTTTGAACGCATTGACGAAACAGTTTCTCGTACAGGAACATCGAAATCAACTTTGTATGACCAAATAAGCAAAGGGCTTTTCCCCCCACCAATAAAACTTGGCCGCCGCGCTTCGGGGTGGCTTAACCATGAAACTGATTTGTTGATAGCCGCACGAGCGTCAGGAATGCTTGAAAACGAATTAATACTACTGGTATCCGAACTTGTACAACAACGTACCAACTACTTAAATAACATTCTTACCAAAGAGTCACCACAATGAAAAATAATAAAATGCAACACAGAAACAGGAAAAGACTTATTTTTATAGATGGGCGCTGACCTATCCCTCCAGAATTCACATCATGAAATTGATGGGATTTCCAGACCACCCTTGCCTGTAAAATTACGTCATCCTAGACTACCTAAGGAGGCTAATTACCGGATATGAAAGGAAAAACAATGTGCCACTGTCACGTAAAGTATTTTGAGAACGGTCAAATACCGAGTGAAATTATAAATAGGGTTACAAATGACATGACCTTTACGAATGCCATGCGGGCCTACACTCAACTATGGGGCTGTCTAACCCAATCTGAATACTGCGTACTAGGGTTTATTTTGAATCGCACTGTTAGATTTAAAAAGTCATCCGAGCGTATACCGCAAAGACATTTTCTAGAGGGAGTATATACCAGGGAAAACGGGGTATTAGTTCAAGCTCCATGTGCCGTAAAATCTCATTCAACAATAGAAAAAACGATTAAAAGCCTTTCAGAAAAGGAACTCATCAAAGTAACTTCAAACAAACGACAGGGAAACCTCTTTCACGTTAATGAAATAATACTAGCATTAGGCTGTATGGAGTGTCGTACAAAGCGACTAGAAGACGAAAGTGAACTTGCACTATTGTTTATGTAACCAACACCGGTCAAATTCCTAAAATATCCATAACGGAAATGGATATAATAACGCAACTATTGGCGCGGCTGTACGTGAAATTTAGCGTAGTGCTCGCCACATTTTGCGTTATAGATCGCTAATAGTAGCGGGGTAATATATAGATATAAACAAGTAGAAGAAGAAGAAACAGAATACAACTCTGCCAACGCTCCGCTGGCAGAGCTGGTTTTATATTTCATCCTCCAAAATTGTTTTCAATTTTTACAACTACAGCCATAAGTAACTATGAACATTCGTCGTATCCGTTGGCGTGCCACACGGAGCGACCCAGAGGCTTCCTGAGGCATTTCGCCGAGCAGCGGGCGAGAGAAGCCACTCAAGACCAAAGGCAAGTCACAGGCGCCCTCAAGGTCTTCTGGGGGCACTCAAGAACCTCCTGAAGAGTTTGCTCTATGTACCCCAACTAGTCCGCTGCACTACTAGCAAAACACCCAATGATTACCGCGATCTTTTAGGGGAACCACTTTGCACAATGATAATCAAGCGAAACACTACTAAAAAGGCATTAACCACTGTAAACGAAACAACCAAGGCACTCATATTTTGCAGGAACATGCAATCTATTGCCAAAAGGAAACAGTACGTCCCATAACACTCCGAACACTAGAGAATAAGTATAAAAACGACCTAGTAACGATATTAAACTATGAACTCCAAAAAAATGTCACTTAATGGCCGTTTTAAAAAGAAAAAATCCTTGCCACTTAACATCCAATTTCTTGCCTTATATTTCTTTCTAGCGAGCGAAAATAATTGCAGACGTTTGCAAACTTTGGATTTTAGAATGGAAAATTGGCGAGAGGCAATAGAGATGAACAAAGAAAATCATCCACAGAAAAGGTGCCATCACTCACTGCAAACAGGTTATTTCAAAGCGGCCAGGATCTTGACTGTTGGCATCCATCTCCCGTGCTGGGAGGGATAGGTATTTTGTCAGGATGCATAAATCCAAATTGCAGTTCGGGGTGAACGCAATACAGATATGTTAAATATTTCCAGCACCGCGCTCGTAGAGCATGCAAATAATTTTGGGGCACGCAGACCAACTTTAAATGCCTTTGCGGAAAGAGGTCTCCGCCCTATGCATCTATAAATCTATAACTGCGTGTAGGCGCTGCAAAATTTTGTATTATGGCAACCAATTGACCCCAAATTGCATAACACTCTCTCTAGGCTGGGGAGAGGCTAAAAACCTTCAGCCGTTCAGTAAATTTTTTGGGCGACTTATATACGTGCATTCGTCAATTCACGAAGATATTGAATGCAGAGTATTATCTGCTAGACATTGAAGCCTTGAAACAGTTTAAAATCGATCGACACAAACAAGTAGCGCCCCACATTGAAGAAGCTAGTTAAACAATGACCTATGCGACCGGCTGAATCAATAACCAACAAAGTGCACTGATACGATCATACAAAAAATCGATCGTGTAGACTATTCTGCCTTTCAAGTTAAGGCGTTGCGGCGGTTTCTCGCTGTAAATATCCTTCAACTTTGGATGTATAAAAATCTTTGTCATGGTTATCAATATATTTGGACTGGCTCGAACTCTATCTATATGTAAAATCAGCAAGTAATACAGATATACTCAAGCTCTGATCTAGGCGGATTTAAATAGACAATCAGCCCTTATATATTACGTCACGCTATTGGCATCTGGTAGAAAATGTTAATACATAGATCCTCATGGAATTTCCGGCTATGTTAGGGTCCAAACCTACAGAAAATAAATCGTTTGTCTCTAGACGATTCTATTTTCAGCCTGCCTCTTAAAGAACCGTGGCTATTGATCATATGGCAAGTTCCTTGTATAACTTTCTTAGGTTTGACTCCATGCTTGGCTCAGAGATTTCGGTCTACTCTAGAAAGTAATAGGACTATTGATTTCCACCACTTAGCGCTGGCTTTCATCCCAATAGGCGAGCAAAAAAGCGCTACACCTCTCTATAGGTGTAGCTGAAACGTTAATTCTTACTTAATGGCCGGAAGCTAATTATGGTTGACGAAGAGCACAGGGAATGTCCATTTTGCGCGGAAGTTATCAAAAAGAAGGCCGTGCTTTGCAGGTATTGTAAATCTGATCTACCTGTATTGCCCAACAGAAAACCAAATAAATCACAACCGAAATCAGTTGTTTCTTCGGCAAGAGGCCCGGGGGAGCCTAGGCACGTACACTGTAAGACCTGCGCAAAGAAAGTCTACTTTTTAACGGTGAAAAATGGAGAGTGTGCGGACTGCCGGAGGAAGAAAGCGAAGGTCAACGAGGAAGCGATTAGGGTCTCACAGAAACGCAAAAGTGAACTTCAAGCAAACTTAATCCCCTGGGAAATAATCAAAGCCCCCTGCCAAGTTTGCGAAAAAAGCATAGAAAATGCGACGCTAAAAGTATTTGATGGCTGCTGTAGTTATGAATGCGCTAAAACTGGTCGAGAAAAAGCACGCAAGGAAAAGGCTATCTTGGAAAACCCAACAGGTAAGATAGTGTGTCCACATTGCCAGGAAAAGGGGATGGTCACTGTTCACTGGGGGAAGGTTAAAACGGGATTTAGCACTGGGAAAGCTTCGTTTTCCGTCGTTACTCTTGGTTTGAGCACACTCTTTACAGGGCTTGCGAAGAAAGAGTCAGTGAAATTCGGCTACTGTCAAAATTGCAGCCAAGATTGGAAAATGTAGAAACTCTGCCCTATTGCTCTAACTTGAATTTTATCTAGGATGATAGTGAAACCAGTCAGATTCAGGTTCTTAAGTTGGTGCATTCTATTCTATCGAGAGTATATTGCTATAAAATCACCCACAATTTTCATCTGCGTCAAATACTAGAACGGCGAATCGAACAATGTTAGCAATAAAGCCTATAACTCTTCTCTCAATCGTTTTGCTATAGGAGGATAGTACTTTTTCATGATGGTTATTCGAGTGGTTTACGTTATTTTTGTTGCCGCATAATGCTTAAAGGGACGTTTATATGTATTTTGGCTCAGCTCTAACTGGCTCTTCCTTTTTCACTACTCCACTTATATTATCAGGGATATCGCTTAGCCTTCTTTTCGGATTTCATCAAACAGCGCGGGGCGGGGTTCCTGGATGTGAAGAAAGACGAGCTTATTCTTTTGAGAAAACGACATATCGATCCCCAAGGCTAACACCAATCCCAGAGTCTCTGATATCGCTGTCGAACTGTTCATCTTACAGTGAAACCAAGATTTACATTCAAGCTAGTGATGTTCTCCGCTTTTGCGAGAATAAATCATTGGCTGCGGAATGGATCGATCGAGACAATCAGGCAGTGTTCTCTTGCATGGCAAAATTAGCAGAAAAAGTACCAGGATCTATATTCAGGTGGCACGACGAGAATGGCGGCCTCCACCTTTCTCAAGTCCCTCCCCCATCTACATGCAGAACTCTTTCCTGTATTTCTGCTAGAAACGGAAGAAAAATACCAAAAGAGCTAATGGAATTGATGAATGAAAAATCAAGATTATTACGATTTCAGCTCACAGAACTCCAAGACCGTAGAGCTGCGGCTGAAATAAAGCTACTTTCCGTAAAAGAAAACCACCAGAAAAAGGAAAAACGCCCGGAAAAAGAATATAGCAATGAGGACAACGAAACTCTGGAGGATAGAATTGCTGGTTGCACAATAATTGGTCGAGTCTTGGCTCAAGCTGAGGAGAAGTATGAGCGAACCGATAAAACCGCTGAGCCAAATCGAGCGATTGAAAGGATAAGGGCAAGCGCAAGAGAAAACTGCAGTGAAATACTGAAACCTTCCTCAGGATCGAAACGGTAAGTGTTAACTTTTGGCAGTTCTCATTAGGGTACTCCCTAGCGGGACAGTTGTTTTCGTCTCTAACGTATTGCATTTCTACCCTATTGGGACTATTCTCTTTATATCTAGACTCTAAAGAGACCTCAAGGGTGGTGTAATGAAATACGGATACGCGAGAGTTTCAACGGTAGAGCAAAACGTAAATCAACAAGCCCAACTCCTTATCAATAACTATGGCATTGATCCTGAACATATCGTTCAAGAGACATGGACTGGATCTACAACCAATCGACCAGCGCTTCAAAAGCTTGTTGGTAAAACCCTTAGGTCAGGGGACACCCTGTATGTCTTCCACATTAGCCGGCTAGGACGGAAAACCTCAGAGGTCCTACAGCTGGTCGAAGAACTACAGGCTAGAGAGGTTGGTCTGATTGTTTATGAGCTTGATAGCACCGACCTGACATCACCTACTGGTAAGCTTTTACTGACCATGTTGGCGGCTCTGGCAGAAATGGAGTTAGAAACGTTAAGGGAGCGTCAGAGAATTGGGATAGAGAGAGCCAAAAAAGAAGGAAAGTATGCTGGAAGGAAACCTATCGAGCCTGGTGTAATCGATACGGCGATACAGCTACGGGCCAATGGGCTAGGGATTGAATCTATAGCGAAACAGCTGAATGTGGGGAGATCTACTCTTTATCGTGAGATGGGAAAGAGAAAGTAAGCTGACCATAACCCTATGCAGCCTAAAACATAATTGACTCGAGACCAGTCAACCTGAAAATGAGCCTTAGTGGCTATATTAGAACAGCAATGTGCCAAAAACAGTTATCTGTAGAACTGGAGCACTGATATTGAACTATTTCCCCAGGATAGGTCTATATGTGCAACCAGAGGTGCAATAAGCCGTGCATTAATTTGGACCCGCAGGCGACAACTCATACAAATTTATTAGAATCAATAAGTTATGGCCCATATCTCACATAAGTTATCTCAAGTGAAAAATTGCAAAAAGTTAGTCTGTGCAATAGACTGTGCAAAGAGATGTGCAGCGGCATCAATTAAAGTATCACCAGTACATGTCAGGGGCGACAATGAGTAACCATATAAAGGTCAAGTTCTTTAGTTTTGCCTATTCGCCTGTACCTAGTGAAAAATTTTCTGAGCGCTTGTCTGAGCTTGCTGACCAACTGCGTCGTTACTTTCCGAGAAACGAAGCTCCTTCTATGAAAGGGTTTCAGATCCAGATCAATGACGGTGGAGTAGCGACCCAGCAAGTTGAAGAGGTTCAACGAGAACTACACATGGTTGATGCTCAAGGTCTTTGGGCTGTCAAAATTGGCAATTCCGGCGTTTCTTTTTCAACTGCCAAGTATGTTTCATACGATGACTCTATTACGTATATCGAGACCATTGTTGGCGTAATTACCGATGTGCTCGGTGTATACCACTTTTCACATGTCTCTCTTCGTAACATTAACTTATTTGACCATCGTGCTGGTAATGATAACCAGTTTGAAGACATTAAAAATGGTGAGTATTGGGGACGACAGGAGTTTGAGACACTTCAAACAGGGTTTATATGTAATGGCGCCTCCACAAGGCACGTCTACTTCTCTCACGACTATAAGACACAAATGCAGCTTTCAAGTGGGATTGTTCTAAAGGGTCAGAGCCCAATACCACAGGAAGAGTGGCCAATATGGAAACTAAGAGGCAGTGTTCCTGTTCAAAATGAGTCAGTTGCAATGCTGCTGGTAGACATTAATGGCTCCAGGCATGAAGCCCCATTTAATAACCCCGAGCAACAAAACAATGTTTCCGAGTATACTTGGGAAGCAGTTAAGCAGTCCTTCGATGAGCTGCATGAAGTAGTAAATAGTGTTTATTTCGATATAACTACAAAGGATTGAGACAATGTTATTGAGTAGACCTACCGCATTTGTTGTAACAGCGTTTACTGCTCTCGCGTCACAGGCATATCTGGACAACGTAAGCCCAGTCGTTATGGTAAATGAACACGCCATGCCTCAGCGCGTTCCAGAGGAGCTCTACTACATCAACATTGACGATGTAGACAATGCCGAAGAGGTCACTGAACCAGAAGCTCTCACCCCTGCAGCCGTTGCTATATACACGCAACTGAAAGAAGAGTTCGGCATCTCGCATACTGAAATGGCGAAGTGGCTAGATGTGACAAGACGATCTCTTTACTACTGGAAGAGTGAGCCAGAAAGGGCCACGAAAGTTGGCCCTCAAATTGAAGCACGCTTAATCTCGCTATCTGCATTAAGGGATGAGATGGAACCGGAGCACCGCTCACTTCTCTTTAAAATTGCCTTTAGCCCTATCTATGGTGATCCTCGACTAGGAGAGGCTATTTTCGCTGGAGCATCTAGCGAAGCCTTGATTGAGTGGTATGACATGTTGTTTTCGCAGTTTGAGTCTTACCGCTCGACACTCTCTCATAAAGAACAAGTGGCGTGAGATAGAAGTTTGACAAGGGACGAACTACTCGAAAAGGGATGGAGAAGGCACCGCGTAATTTCTCTGTCTCAAGAGGGCATTGACGCCTTAGCTTCTGAGTTACCTATAAAAATAATGGAAATGATCTCTGTTTCTGGGGCCATAGCTCTAGTAACGACCTATGACTGTGCTGTTGTCTACGGAAGCTTCGAAGATGAGCCTTGGGTTCAGCTCCTTGTGGCGGTGCCAACAGATTTCAAGAAGGAGCTTTCTAAGGGTCGTGACTCTAGACGACTCCACTTTACCGTCATGAAAAGTGGAGAGGACCGTAGTTTTGAGGCGAGTGCTCGCGGGATCTGTCAAATAGATCGCGAGCTGCTACTCAAATTGGAAGTGGATGATTCATACACCATTGACGACCCTACGAAATTTGACTTAAAGCAATGGGTGGCCGAGAGATTTCGCCAGGACACATGGCCAGACGCATTTAACAAGGCTGTAGGTAAACGTGCAAGACAGTTGAAGCGACTCTACGCAAGGTATAATGGATTCATTTCAGGACTATACGTGCGGCTGGATACTTATGAAGAGCTCAACGACAGCAAATACACCATATCTATCATTGTAATTGTTGAGGCTGGAAAATGGCGCGACTTATACCGTCACATGCGGGAAGTTCATGCCGGCCTTAAGAAAAAGGGCATGGATGAATTAAATGTATCCCTTGCAAACGAAGTGTTAACCGCATTTGGAGATACGGTTGTAATTCAGGAGGACAGGACCATTGAGGTTCTTGGTAAGTCGATAGAGATAAAAGACGAGACCCAAATAACATTACACCAGTTACGTAGGTTCGGCAGGCTATCACCGTATTCCTTGTCAGAATACGGTACTGATGCACCCACTCCCGCAGAGATGACAGCCGGCAGAGCTAGTCACTGAAACATACTGTTAATGTTTAAACTAAAAGCCTGATGCACTCCTTCCCAATTAGCTCACCGACACAAGTATTCTTAAGTGTTTCGCAGAACACTAGAGAAAAGCGGGGGTATATCTGGGGGTATATTTGACGCTTTCACCCAAAGCGGCGATTACGCCTAGATGCTTACAGCAAAGATTCGATTCCGTCTCCGGGCACCATATTTAAAAGGCTAGCAGGTTAATACTTGCTAGCCTTTTTTCGTTGTGTCGCCACTATATAGGCACCCTTGTGATTCTGAACAGTTACTCTGCCAACCACTCAGCAGGAATGCAGACCCGGTTCGCAGCTCCCTGTAAAAGTCGATGGCTCAGGGCAGTAGAGTTAATCGCCTGTCGAATAACGTAGCTATGGATATCGTTAACATCATCACCGTTAAGGCTATCTTTGAAACTCGCCATACCCTTACCTGCAAATACGCCGTCGATAACGATTTCTTTCCAAATATTATGTACGCCTTGCTCTGAATATCTAAGGTCCGGATAAAGACCAGAACTCTTTGCAGCGAAACCGTGACATCTCATACAATGCACAGCATATAAACTTCGGCCTCTTGAAAAACTTTCTTCATCAATGACAGTCGCTTGAACCTTAACCTGGGTATCTCTTAAGGCAATATTGGGAGGTGTTAAATTGCCTTTAAGTTTGAAGACAAATACATGACCAGAGTTGGCGTTGTCCAATACATCACCGTGACCTCCTTGACTCCCACCAAGACCCGCTAGAACAGCGACGTACTGTTCGTCATCTACTGTATAAGTAATTGGTGGAGCCATAATGCCGACATTTACA
>Ga0105356_10006024_pt1 | contig 11373 bp, 8 predicted proteins | sample GOMGulsemesocosm_3_FD_83502 | JGI IMG/M metagenome (GOLD analysis project Ga0105356, IMG submission 83502) | Methane-oxidizing microbial communities from mesocosms in the Gulf of Mexico - GOM9D Gulf of Mexico | ecosystem: Environmental > Aquatic > Marine > Cold seeps | place: Gulf of Mexico...
ATAAAAAAAGCCCCGACTCTTTCGAATCAGGGCTTTAAGATGTGGTACCGGTGGGCGGACTCGAACCGCCACGTCTTTCGACGGGGGATTTTGAATAGAGCACGCTTAATATAACCATTACTATACAATAAGTTAAAATGAAATCTAAACACTTTGCAAAAACTTTGCAAATTAATTAATTTTGTTGTCTACTAGTCAAATGACTACTCTCAAGCAACGACACGACATTCAAGACGGATTATACGTCTACCTTCAAGACAACAGCGAACGCTGGTATTGTCGATTTGTACTTTATCGAAAGTGGTACTCTAAAGCCACAAAAGAAAAAGACCTAGATAAAGCTATTGCCCGTGCCCACATAATTTATATGGAGTACCAAGTAAAAGCTGAAAACAACTTATTAGTAGACAGCAAACGATTCAAAGATGTTGCTGCTAGGACTATCGAAAAGTTACAGAACGAACTAGATAATGGAGGTGGTAAAGTTAGTTACCGTGATTATATCCAAGCACTGAATAAATATCATATCCACCACTTTGACCGAACTTATATCACTTCAATCGACCAAGATAAAATACGTGAGTTTAATAAATGGCGTATTGAGAAACTTGGCCGTGTTCCTGCAAAATCAACGATACTGACCCACAATGCTGCAATGAATATGGTATTTAAAGAAGCAATCGAACACAAATGGATGATTGCAGCCCAAGTACCTGTTCTTACATCACAAGGTGAAAATGGTAAACGAAGAGCCGCTTTCACTGAAGATGAATACGATAAAGTTTATGATACGTTGCTCAATATGATTGATAACAGCCGAAAAAAGAAAACAAAATTAATTAGAGAGCTGTTACTTAACTATATGGAATTCGCTGTTTTCACTGGAATTCGCCCCGGCACTGAAATGGAAGGCATCACTTGGGGTGATATTGAGATGGCTCGTCAAGATAATAACGTACGTTTCAAAGTAAAAGTTAGAAAAGGTAAAACAAGTAAGCATACGGGCACCCGAACAGTTATTTGTCGTGACCAAATATGGGATACCTTAGACACATTACGTGAAAGGTTTCCTAATAGAAAACCCAAGGATAAATTGTTCAGATTAGCTGATGGCGAAGAAACCAAAGAGCTTGGCGTTACCTTCAGGAAAGTACTTGATGCCTGTGACTTAAAAGACTCTCCAGATGGTGCTAGAACACTTTATTCATTACGTCACTCTTACATTACTTGGCAATTGCTACGTCGTGATTTACGAATCGACATATTGGCCAAACAATGCGGCACTAGTACCGCAATGATTGAGCAACATTATAGTCATGTTGTACCTAGTATGTTTGAAGAGGAGCTATCAGGCGTTAAATTTGAGAAAAAAGAGAAAAAGGTTCGTCACATGAAAAAGCAATCACTAAATAAACAAATTGAAAAATACAAAGGCTGGGAAGCTGAGTTTAAAAAACGAGGGTGTATATAAAGTAAGAGTTAGTTTCATTGCTAACTCACAGGCTACACTAACTCATTGATATTTAATTAATTAGCACTCAAACAGAACCCGACGCTATAAGTCAACTCTAACAACGAAGTTAAACCATGATTTCATTACACTTAATAATTTAGAATATTACCACAAATAACAGGGTTTTATCCCACCACTCCAATAGTTCATCCATAATAAATTAAGTCGAATAACTATGTCATCACACATTTCTTCCATTTGTATTTAACCGTAGTGGTATAACCTTTAACGCCTTCGGTTAATTTATTCTTAGCGCCTATTGCATCAACTTCGAGCACGTAACATGAAGAAATAACAACTTTTTTGTTACCTATCATTACTGATTAAACGGGTCGTCTATAGTTTGTTTAACGCCTAAAGAGATACGCTCACGTTCTGGGTCAACTTGTAAAACAACAGCTGAAACCTCATCACCTTTTTTATATTTTTGAATAGCCTCCGTGCCAGCATCCCAAGAAATATCTGATAAGTGAACAAGGCCGTCGATACCACCGTCAAGACCAATAAAAATACCAAAGTCAGTGATTGCCGTGACCTTGCCTGAGACTTTATCTCCTTTATTGAAATTATTAGCAAACTCTTCCCAAGGGTTCGGCTTACATTGTTTCATACCTAATGCAATACGGCGATAGTCTTTATCTACTTCTAATACCATAACTTCAATTTTTTGACCGACATGAACATAATCTTCAGGGTTCGGGTTAAAGCTTGTCCAGTCGATTTCTGAACTATTAATAACACCCTCTACACCGTTATATAGATCGACAGCTATCCCTTTACGAAATATTCTGGTGACAGGAACTTTAACTTTTGATCCTTCTTTGTACATGGACAAAATTGAATCCCACGGTTCTGTGCTTTGGCTTACTTCATTTATAAATTCACCTTCGTATTGCTCCGGTAATAATGTGACATACCCTTCCATTACGTCAATGTTATCGATGACGCAAATCATATGCTCGCCGATATCTACTTTTCCTATTAGATGATTAGGCAAGCTTGATATTGACATTAGGCCATAAAGACCGCCTTGTAAACCGATCCAAACATGGTCACTAGTTATCTTTATTATTGAACCGTCAACTTTATCACCAATATAGAAGGTTTTAGCAAACTCTTCCCAAGGGTTTGGACGGCATTGCTTAAGACCCAGAGAAATGCGACGACGCTCTTCATCAATTTCAAGAACCATCACTTTTACGGTTTCATCGAGTGAAACAATTTTAGAAGGGGTGGGAATTTTGTCTACCCAATCCATTTCAGAAATGTGAACAAGGCCTTCCACACCTTCTATAATTTCAACGAAACAGCCATATTCAGTTACCATAGATACGTGGCCAGAAATTATTGCCCCTTCAGGATAGCGGTTAGGGATTTTTAACCATGGATCTTCGCCTAATTGCTTCATACCTAATACAATGCGAGTGCGCTCACGGTCGAATTTAAGTACTTTAACTTGAACTTCATCACCAATGTTTACCATTTCGTTTGGGTGCTTAAGGCGCTTCCAAGCCATATCAGTAATATGCACTAAGCCGTCAACACCGCCGATATCGACAAAGGCTCCATAATCAGTAATATTCATAACAACCCCCTCAACTTCTTGTCCTTCTTGCAACGATTTTAGTGTGTTGTCTCGTTCTACGCTGTTTACTGATTCGATAACGGAACGGCGGGATACAACAACGTTATTGCGCTTCCTATCAACCTTGATTACATGGAGCTCTAATTCCTTCCCCTCTAAAAATGCAATATCGCTAACTGGTCGAATATCTACCAATGAACCAGGTAAAAAACCTAGAATATTTTTGAGTTGAACTGTAAAGCCACCTTTTATTTTGTCGCTTAATTTGCCAAATACTATACGTCTATCTAGGTTTGCTTGCTCTAACTCTAGCCACTCTTTTTCTATGCTCGTCAAAGTGGAAAAGTGATGTTCAGCGTCAAATTCAGTTTGGTTTTCTATATTACTGGAATCGCGATTTTCTGGGTTATTGATCAATGAAAGTAATTTCTTTTCAAACGCCTGATTAAAGGTGTTTGCTTGAATGACTTTTGAAGCGAATTTAGGGTTGTTTTGTTGTGGTGCGGGCGTAGAATCCATTAGCAATAGAATACTATTACTAATGGCTGAACCAAAGTTAGCGCTAGATTGCCAATATTGTTCTGCGTGTTTAGACCAAATTCTAATAATTTGGGTGTCAGGATCTGCTACCTCGGTAATGAGAGCTTCTTCTACAACATTTACTTTTATGTTTTGCTTTTCAAGAATTTCTACTAAAGCCTTAAGCTTATCGCTGTCCTCTTTAACAAAGGCCAGTGTAAGGTTAGGCGCTGGTTTCAAATCCTCTTCGTTAGTCCGTTCATTTTGCAGTGTTTCTACATAAATAGAGTAATGTTCACCAACTATGGTTTCTAGTGTTATGGTATCTATATGGTTTGGTATTGATATCTCTCGATTGGCCCAGACCGTGTGCCACATATCTGAAGTTTCATCGCCAAAACCAATTTTTACATTGGTAGGTAAAGAAAGATTAAAAGCTAAGTTGTTTTCAGTATTCTCACTGGCTTTAATAAATTTTAACACTCCAGGGTAAACTTCAACGCCTAAAAACGTGGATTTATTTTGAGGAAGCGCGTTTGAGATCGCAGTGGGAAGTGGCGACAATGATGATAGTGTTGTTTTTGCACTTGTTATACCAATAGAGGCTGCAACATATTGTTGTAGCCATTGGGCTTCTTTGAGTTGTAGCTGGTTATTGTTAAGTAATGGCAGTATACCTTTGATCCAGCGAGCGAGTTCTCGCTTATCGAAGTCATTTTCTGCAGTAATAATGGTTTTGAGTATACGTTGTAAAATTTGCAGCTGAGTATCGGTACTTTGTTCTAATGTTGCCCAGCGCAATTTTTGTTGTATTTGATCTAATTCTGACCAGTGACGAGTTAAGGAGGCGATTTCACTTTTAACTTTGTTGTATAGCAACAGGTTATCAGTTTTAAATTCTTCGCATAGCGTTCTAGCAATGCCTGTTCGAAAAGTTGCAAAATGAATATTCCGCGTATGTACAAAAGGGGCGTACCATATATCTAATTCAAGAGTGGCACTTGTAGACGGTAAAAAACGCTTCCTTAGGTTTCGTAAAAGGGTAGAGTCAACCTTCAACGCGAGTGCCAAATAGCAAGCATACTTATATAGAAGTATATGATCACGCTTTAACTTTAGAACATATTCTTTCTCTTTATCACTTGGTATCGTCCAGCTCATCACAACTCCTTTTGCATAGATGTAGATAAATGCTTAATGTCAGACGAACTTAAGCCTGGACTCCATTCCACTATAGTAAACATTTGCTGCAGTGGTTTAGGGCAACTTCTCTTAGTTAATGGGGTTAAGATAACAACTTTCGCTCTTCTCTTTTTGCAGAGCAAACCAAAATCTTTCCACATTTCAAGTGTTATTGCCGCTTCGCTACGATTAACATTCAGATGACCAAAGTCTGTTGCTATCACGGCTATTTTTTCAGGTGACATGTACCACTTTTCTTTTTCTTTTATCGTCCAACGACTTGCGGTTAAAGGATCTTGTGTAAATGGAAAAATAGCACATGAAGTTTCGCCCAACACTGAATGAAATTGATGTGACAAGTCTTTCATATCATCATACATAGGTGCTAAGTGATCACTATAGTCAACAAGAAGGTCGCAAGGTATTTGACTGCTCAACATCGGTACTAGTGGAATTTCACGAATAGTCTCTAGGCGTATGGCAGAGCCCACTAATTTTTCTACGTCTAAGTCTCTTCCTTTCACTGGAAGTGAAACTAGTGCACTGATAATGCCTCTAACGGTAAGTTTTGGAAATAATGAAGCGCGATGGCGACTTTGTTGCTTAATAGTACTAAGTTGCAGCGGAGCATCTGTTGATTGTGAAAAATCTAACTCTGAAGTTACCTCTCTTGCAAAGTCATTGTTTTTTTCTATACGGATTGGCAGCGGACCATCGGCAGGTTCATCAATTACTGGTTGTGGCGCAGGCGGAGCAACGGGTTCATTCGCAATAGGTGCGATTTTACGCTCTTCATTTCTAGGGGTGTCGCTATAATCGTGGCGCCAAGATCCTTTAGACTGACTAAGAGAGTGACACAACGATAAATCAGTATCTTGGTTTAGACATTTTCTCATGTTCTCGACATCATTGGATGTTGCATCAGGAAAATGTTTTAAAACACGAATCCAATCAGCAAGTCCAATTTCCGTTTTATTCCACACTGCCAATTTCCTTAGCCGTTATCGTTTTGCTTTCTCATTGCAGCACACTCTATATGTTTCCACATAGTATCTTCAGGAGTGATTTTGAGCTCTAAACAGGCTTTTACCGCATCTAAAAATTCACTTGTACCAGGTGGTCGAGATGCTTGCTCACAGCTTTCTTCTGCTAATTTCTCAAACTTTTCTGCTATTAATTGATAAAGAGTGCTGTTATTAGGATAATCATCATTAAAGTGCTGTTTCGCAATACTAACTAAGGCGTCTGCAGTAGGACTGTTTAACTCTAAATGAATACAACGTCTTAAAAAGGCTGGCGGTAAGCCACGCTCGCCATTTGTTGTAATGATCATCAGAACTTTTAAGTTATCTGGTGCTGAAATTGTTTGTCCGTTAGGTAATTGAAAGCTTCGTTGATCTAGTGGCTCTAACAAATCATTTGGTAAGTCAGGGTCAGCTTTGTCTATTTCGTCTAACAATATGACAATACCATCACTCTTGATTAGACCACTTGGTTTGCTTGGCTTTAAGTACTCTTCTGCTAACGCATTTACTTCATCGGCTGATTGTCCTTTTTGCTCAGCTGAATTTGCATCAAAGCCCCACCAAAATAACCCTGGCTTTAAGTAAGCCCAGTCAGGAAAAAGTGATTTTTTCGTTACCGCAGCAGCTTGTGCATCATGTAATCTTTGTAATTGATCCGTGTCGCATGTGAGATCTTCTAAGCGACTTCTTGACGTTAAAGTATGTCGCATAAAGCTCCATTGCTGAGCTTGTGCTATTGATTTTGCAAGACTTGTTTTTCCGCTGCCTGGAGGCCCAGAGATCAATAAAGGCCTGTTTGTGACCAAAGCGACTTGAATTGCCATTAATATCTCTTCATTCAAGATATATGGCGGAATTCCTTGATGTTTGTTTCCTTTCCAAATATTGTCATTGGTAGGAAATTTGAAATTATCTAATCCGTTTTTCATTGTCATAATCTCGTATCAATTATTAGATATTAATTGGGTTATTTTATAGTGTGCTACTGCATTGCGTTCTTCGTATTCAATGTCTAAACTAGGCTCAATGGGATAAATATCTTCTCTAAATTCTATTTCGTTACAGCCAGTAGGGATAAAAAAACCTGCTGTTGGAAATTTCTCTTTAATTTTCTGTAAAAGATCTTCATCTGGTAAATTAATAGGTTCACTGTTCTCACTCTCCGGTGCTGAAAACGTGACAAGAATTGGGGTATTCGAGTTTTCAATATCTTGGAGAATAATTTTAGAAAAATGAGCACTAGTGCTGTCTTTGGTCAGCTTTGAAAAAATGAGCTCTATAATTTCTTGATAGGTACGGCAGTCACCTACTTCTATTACATGGCAGGTAATAGTTTCCCAAGCTCTTTCAGCATAACTTTTTGCAGTAAAATTACCGTGGTTAAAGCCATTTATTGAAACAGGTAAATTGTTCTGATGCAAGCTATATAGATGTTTAGCCGCTTGTGCATTTACCCATAAATGTTCGATAAGTCTAAATAAATAAGCCTTTTTACTACGATCTAAAACGACTTTGGCTCTTTGAATAAAAGCATGAAAGGCCTCTAAAACCTTATTTTCATCTCTAATAATTGAAAAAGCGAGCTTATGCGATAACTTTGGCTGCCATGGTAAATCTACATCGTTTTGTCCTATCGAATCGATCCATTGCCTTAGCATGTTTGGTGGAACATCTTTAAGAAGAGCCGACATGCTACTTACCAATGTGCCAAAGTGAGTTTCTCTTTCGTTTGCCAACGCTTCTAGTTCTTCAACAATGCCTTGTGCTCCAAGTTCTGGATTCATAAATTGCACGTCATGTAATTTGACTACACTACCCAAATATTGACAATCTTTAATTTTCTCTTCCGTTACTTGATCATCAATTATCATGACTACTAATTTTAAAAACGGATCTCCGAATCTACGTATGGCTGAAAATGCAGCTTCTTGTTTAACCCAGTCAGAAGACAAAGTCGCTTGAGACAATAGAATAACCACAGCGTCACATTCACATAATTCCGCGACGATTTTACTGTGCCACTCCTCGCCCGTTTCAATGCTATTTTTGTCGACAAACACGTCAAAATGTTTGTCTACTAACAAATTGAACACTTCATCACGAAAAGCCTTGGTGGAATCTGTTTTACTGCTATGACTAATGAAAACTTTAATAAACGAATTTCCTTTTAGTTTATATTCTCAAAAGGTTTTTTAACCTGATGCTTTACTAGCTACCTGTGATAACAAAATGGGTACTAAGTAAATCAAACCAGCAAGGCAACCATAAAAAACATTTAATGTGCTTGAGGTCGTTGAAGATAGCCAAGTATTTCTATCATAGTTATAAGAACTAGCGTTCATTGAAAAATCTATTTCTTCTTCGCTTTGTAGCCTAACCTTATTGTACAGATCTCGGTATTGTCGCTCTTGCGATAAAAAGAAACCATCGAGTAGCCAAAAGACAGGAATAATTACAATAGGTATCAGGAAAAATTTAAAGTCTGGATTTCCGGCTTTAATTGCAAATACTGCTGCCACTAAAGTAATACACCATCCTTTGATTAGGAATGAATTAGCATTCATCCGTGTAATAACATTTTGAATGAATTCAAGATGCTTTAGTTTTTTGTCATAACAGTTCATATTCCTACTATATGCCTCCATTTTAAAACCAGTATAGGTTACTCAGACCAAACAACTTTTAACTCTGGTAGTATACCCATGTTCATGTTCAATGTAATGAAAATAATAACTTGGTAAACCCTAAATAACTCGTTTAACATACTATAAAAGTTAAATAAATTTAGGAACTTCTTTAAACATAATTATCAATTAATGTTGTCAGAATATTGGTTGATAGACTATCAAGATTACCCATGAGTGACTGGGATAAACTAAAACCTATCATCAGTAATAAAGGCCTTAAGCTTATCGTTGTAAATCTGCCGACGACTCATACATTTTTGAGTTCTGATGATATTGCAACCAACATATTATCTATTATCAATAATATTCTTTTAGGCCTAATGGCAACGATGGCTCGTCTCGATAACTACAAATAAATTGAACGGATCAAGCAAGGGCAACAGCGCGCGGTTAGTGCTGGTAAAAAGATTGGTGGAAGTACTAAGAACCCAGTGATTAGAGCTAAAGTACTTTCATATTTAGATAAGAACCTTACAGCTGAAGAAGTGGCAAAAATATCAGGATGCGGAGTTGCTACAGTCTACCGTATCAAAAAGGAATTGAAGCTTCTAACGTAGTGGCCAAATTCACTATGCCACTACAATAGAACCAACAAGATTGCGGCCAATATACCTCAATCACAACACTTGATCGTTTATGCTGCGTAAAACTCTAATAATTCAGAAAGGTATAAGTGATCCTTTGGTTCCAATAAACTACCATGTTTAGCGAGTATTGGTGGTAAATATTTTTTATACATAAGCTTGCATTATGAACTTGATTATTAGCTATTGATATTTCTAATAGCCGCTTTCCTTGCTCTGGTGTGAGAATATCTAAGTGAGGAATGATTTTTGAGAAATTAGTTTCTGCTCCACGAAATGAACCTGATTCCTCTATACTTTTAAATATAAGTTTAATAGCAAAATCTGGTTCTGCTTTTAAAAGACCGGGCATGAGCTCATCTAAGCACACATAACTAGGTTCAATCTTTGTCGATTGGATATGACTAGCAAACCCTTGAGGAGCACTACCATCAGTAGACAGTGGAATAACCGTTAAATCTTTACGAAAACTAGCAATTCCGGATTCTTGTATGCACCACCATGAACTGTAATAATTTTCGCTCCACAGACTCACAAGCAAATCAGCTATACCTATTTCTTCAAGTATTTTTAGCCTCCATTCTTCTGACACATTTACATCTTCATGTACCATAAATGAATTAATTCCAGCTTCTTGTAGCAGTACTTTTATTTTTCCCGCAACTAATTTCCGGCTATTTGGTAACTAATAAATGCGTACATTAGCATTCCTCTGAAGTTTTGGCTTCTAGGTTTAGCCGTGACATACCCAATAAAATAAAATGTAATGCTTCATCTATAAACGGTGTTTGGAATAAAGTCATATTCTCAATTTGATCGAGCCCATTATTTAATTTATCCAAGGTAATAGTTTCAAGTAAGCTACCATATGTGGGATAATATTCAGGCTCTTCATTTTCTATTTTGGAGAGTAAATCGCTATAGCCTGCATTATTTTCTTTTTGCCAGATTTCTTGAAGTTGTAAAGGTATTTGGTTAGATATCAATAACTCAGAAATACTTTGACAAACACCACCAAAACCGCCTAATAAAAAAATAGGCTTGCATTGAGTGATTGATATTAAAATTTCTTCTAATACTCCTGGCATTTTCCCTTTATAACCACTGTATTTACCACCTGCACAAATTCTTACATCACAATTTGATATTAATTCATTTCTCATTTTAGTTAGGCATTTAGACCAAATGAAAGAATTATCTGTATTATCTGGAGCTAAAAATGTATTGATGTTTGGGATTGAATTTTCAACTTGAGCTTCGAAAGGAACTTCTATCATCTCTAAGGTGTTATTATATTTAGCTTTCCAGTTTATGACTTCTTCTTTATCTAATAAATAAATTGGCCATGCCAAATAATTCTTAATGAAAATATCTTCAGAATTTGTTCTAGTTTTTAATGCTTGAGCTTCCGATATCAAAAAATCTGTAAAACCATCTTTACGTAAATCGCCCCCATATATAATTACACTTTTTTGAGCAAGAATATGACGACCAATATCTTGAGATAAATATTTTAAATGTGATGGTTCTTGTCCTATTTCTAGTAAACTGATTTCTTCTGGATCTGATATAGAAATCCCTACTTTAAAGCCTGATAAATTACCTACACTGACATTTAAAGGGGTGAATGACTTTATGCCTAAATATTCAAAAGGAGCCAATTCTTCTTTATAAACAGGTGGTTCAGGGTATATGAATACATTTGATATACCTTCATTATTAGTAGTGATTGTTTCAAATTTACAAAGGTCTGATATTTCAGGAGGCCTAGAAAGTATGACTGACTCAGAAGAGAACCACTTATTATTCTTATAACAATTTAATAATTTTTTACTATAAAAAAACCTAATGGTCTCTAATAGCGCAAATGTGGTGATTTTGAATAAATCGTTTTGATCAAGAGTGGCAGGAACTCGAATACTTGGAATATTTGATGATAATGGGAATTTTCTATCTTCATATAATTCTACACTATCAACAGCAACCATAGGTCTTAGGAGCTCTTTCGTGTATTGGATCTCCTTTTGACACCAATATCTATTTGAATAGGTATCAGAATGTATGGCGATTAAAGTTGATTCTGCAATATTACCTTTAATTTCTTCATTAAATTGATACCCAGGGGCTATATCTGTTGTATCAAAAAACTTATTTAAAGACGTATTATCAATAAAGCTTTTCAGTTGATTTGCTATGCCAACTCCTACTCCATTATCTTTAGCATGACTTAAAAACAACTTTACTGAGGACTCAGACCCAAGTTCTAAAACATCAAACC
>Ga0105356_10006026_pt1 | contig 11371 bp, 17 predicted proteins | sample GOMGulsemesocosm_3_FD_83502 | JGI IMG/M metagenome (GOLD analysis project Ga0105356, IMG submission 83502) | Methane-oxidizing microbial communities from mesocosms in the Gulf of Mexico - GOM9D Gulf of Mexico | ecosystem: Environmental > Aquatic > Marine > Cold seeps | place: Gulf of Mexico...
ACATATAAATTTAAAATTTATGGAAATGGTCAATCTAGATAAAACTTAAAATATAAATATAAATATATTTACTTAAAGTGACTTTTATTGATACTATGATAAAGTAAAAAAAATATTAGGAGAAGTAAAATGGCAGTAATAATAACAGATACATGTATATCTTGTGATGCTTGTTTAGATGAGTGTCCGACAGAATCAATCGTAGATAACGATGAAAATCCAACAGGTGAGGATATTTATTATGTAAATCCAGAAACCTGTACAGAGTGTGTAGGTGATAATGATGCACCTGCATGTGCTGATGCCTGTCCAACTGAAGGTTGTATAGTATGGGATGATTCTAGTGTTGCTCCAGAACAACCAAGAAATGCAAATAGAGGGGCTGATGGCGAGCCTTGTGTAGAAGACTAAATTTAATTAATTAGACATTAACAGCTTAAAAAAAGGTAAGAAATTAATTTTCTTGCCTTTTTTTTATAATTTAGCTATAATGCGCCACTTTAATAAAAAACAGGAGAGTATAATGGAACAAACATTATCAATCATCAAACCAGACGCAGTAGCTAAAAATGTAGTAGGTAAGATATTAGAAAGATTTGAAACAGCTGGATTAAGAATTGCTGCAACAAAGAAAATACAATTAAGTCAAGCAGATGCAGAAGCATTTTATGCAGTACACGCTGAAAGACCATTTTATGGTGAATTAGTTGAATTTATGATCTCAGGACCAGTTGTTGTAACTGTACTTGAAGGTGATAATGCTATGGCTAAAAATAGAGATCTTATGGGTGCTACAAATCCAAAAGAAGCAGAAGCTGGAACTATTAGAGCTGATTTTGCTGAATCTATTGATGCAAATGCTGTTCACGGAAGTGATTCTGTTGAAAATGCAACAAATGAAATCAATTTCTTTTTTGCACAAAAAGATATTTGTTAATAAATAGTTGTAGTTAAAATCAATGAAAATTGAATTTAGAAAAATACCTTTACAGCAGACTGAATTTGAAATTTCTTCAAATTCAGTTAAGTTTTTAGGTACTTTTAGTAAAATATCATCAAAACTTGCAAAAATTAATTCGAAATTATCTGGTAACTGTGATGTTGACTGCTGTAAATGCGGTATAACATTTGATGTCCCAGTAGATTCTGAAATTGAGTTTTTGCTTAGTGATGGTATATATTCTTCAGAAAGCAATGATGAAGAATTAGTAATTATCGAAGTTGAAGATCATTTTTTAGATTTCAATGAGGTATTACATAGTGAGTTAGAATCACTAAGATCAGAATATCATGTATGTGATAACTGTAAAACAAACGACAATTTAGTCGAAATAGAATATTAAGGATAAGAAATGGCAGTACCAAAGAGACGAGTTTCACACTCAAGAAGTGCAAAAAGAAGAACACACTACAAAATTACATTAAAAAGACCAATCAAAGATACAGATGGGACATGGAAAATGCCTCACAATGTAAACCCTACAACAGGCGAATATAAAGCATAATGCTTAAAATAGCAATAGATGCAATGGGTGGCGACAATGGTTGCGAACCTATTGTTGAAGGTGTAATTTCCGCACTAAAAAAGAACAGATATTTTACCGCAGTATTAGTTGGTAAAAAAGATGAGCTTTTACCTTTAATTCCTCAAAAATTTGATGAACGAATTATTATACATCAAGCAGATGATGTAATAAGTATGCATGATAGTGCAACTGATGCACTTAAAAGAAAAGAGAGCACAGCTTATCAAGCAATCGAACTTGTTAAAACAGGCGAAGCCGATGCATTTGTAAGTGCTGGTCATAGTGGTGCTTCAATGAGTTTGGCAACACTTAGAATAGGAAGAATTAAAGGTGTAAGCAGACCTGCAATTGCTACTTTACTCCCAACAGTTAATGGAAATACTTTAGTATTAGATGTTGGCGCAAATGTTGATTGCGATGCAAAAAACTTAAGAGAATTTGCAATAATGGGACAAGTTTATGCAGAAGATGTTTTAGGTATAGAAAATCCCATGACAGGACTATTAAGTAATGGAGAAGAAGAATCTAAAGGAAATGAAGTTTCAAAAGAAGCTTTTAAACTTTTAGAAAATGTTCCAAATTTTGTAGGTAATGTTGAAGGTAATGATATTTTTAATGGAAGTGTTGATGTTGTAACATGTGACGGTTTTATTGGAAATATAATGTTAAAAACAGCAGAAGGTGTAGCTGATACTATTGGAAAAATTATTAAAAATAATTTAAGAAGATCATTAGTTTCTATCACTGGTGCAGTTTTAATGAGAAAAGTATTTAAAAGTTTAAAACTAAAAGTTGATTATGCTGAATATGGTGGAGCTCCTCTTATTGGAGTTAAAGCCCCTGTTATTATTGCGCATGGAAAATCGAATGCAAAAGCAATTCAAAATGCTATTTTTCAAGCAATTGCGGCAGCTGATTCAAACTTGAATCAAGATATAGAAGATAGACTAAAACAATTTAAGGACTAAATATGTATGCTTCATTTAAATCTATTGGTGCTTATAAACCAGCAGAAGTTAGAACAAATAAATGGTTTGAAGATAAAATCGATACTACAGATGAATGGATTTTTAAAAGAACTGGAATTAAAGAGCGACTTATTGCAGCTGATGATGAAAATACAAGTGATTTAGGTACTAAAGCTTCAGAAGTAGCGATACAAAGAGCTGGAATAGAAGCAAGTGATATTGATTTAGTTATTTGTGCAACATTAAGTCCCGACTTTAGTGCAATGCCTTCAACAGCATGTTTAATATCAGAAAAACTAGGTATTAAAGATGTTATGGCATTTGATATAAGTGCTGCTTGTACTGGTTTTGTTTATGCACTTAGCGTAGCTAAGGCATTTATTGAGTCTGGTATGAAAAAGAATGTTCTTATCGTTGGTGCGGAAAAAGCTAGTAACGTTATGGATTATACAGATAGAAATGTTTGTATGTTATTTGGAGATGGGGCAGGTGCCGCTATTATCTCAACTACGGAAGATAAAGAAAAATCAATTATTGATGTACAATGTAGTGCAGATGGTAATTTAAAAGAAATTTTATATATTCCTGGTGTTGGAAGTCCTGATGAAAAATTCATGCACATGAAAGGTAACGAAACTTTCAAAATTGCTGTTAAAACACTTACTTCCGATGTAGAAAAAATTATGGCTAAAAATAATTATGTAAATGAAGATATAGATTTATTTATTCCTCATCAAGCAAATATTAGAATAATTAAAGCAGTTGGTAAAGCTCTTAAATTAACAGACAGCCAAAAAGTATTAACTGTAGAGAAATATGGTAATACATCAGCAGCATCTATCCCTATGGCTATGAATGATTGTTTTGAAGATGGACGATTAACGAATGGTAAAACAATGTTATTAGATGCATTTGGTGGAGGAGCTACATGGGGCTCAGCTATCGTTAAATTTAACGGTTAATACATAACAAAATATAAAAATAGCCAAACTTACTGTGAAGTGAGGACGGAAAGCTACAGGTCTTAATATAAGATGGCTGAGTTGCGTATATGTAAAACAAAACTTCAGACATCTTGTATTTAATTTATAATAACACAAGGTTGTAATATGGCAAAAAAACAAGAAAAAAAATCAAACTTTTTAACAATACTAATTCTATTAACACTTGCAGGTGCAGCTGGATATTTCTATTCTACTCAACCAGATAATAAAGATAAATATAAAGTTAGATCAGCTGGTGCGGGAGAAAGTGCATGGAAAGCAAGTTTTATTAATTTAACTGGAAAAGATGCGAAGGATAAAAAAATAGGTTTATCTGATGATTATTGGGAAGGTGGAAAGTTTAAATAGAAGTTATTACAACTCCTATTTAATTAATATTTAGTTACCTCTACTACCTGGTTTATATGCTTCTGAACCATCTTTACACAAAGGACAGTTATCTGGACTATACATCTCAAATGTAAAATCATCTAAAGCAAATAATGGTTTATTTAACGGTAACTTGCAGTTGTCTTTTTGCTCTAAGTCACTACCTTCTCTTGAGCAAAAACCTCTATTAGCAAGAGCAGCGTAAGCAACAATATTACCACCATCAGCTTCCACTTGTTTAGCCGCTTCTAAAGCAGATCCACCAGTAGTTATGATATCTTCACAGATAACATAGTTTTCGTCTTGAGCAACCTCAAAACCTCTTCTAATAGTCATTTGTCCATCAACTCTTTCCGCAAATATAAATCTTACGTCTAAAGCTGTTGCTAAAGCAAAGCCTGCAATTATTCCACCTAAAGCAGGAGAACAAACAGCATCTACTTTAATACCAGATTCTTTGATTTGTACTGCTAAAGCTTCAGCTAATTTTTTAGCTACTTTAGGGTCTTCTAATACCTTTGCACTTTGTAAATAATATTGTGAATGATTACCACTACTTAATTTAAAATGTCCTTCTAATAATGCACTAGAATCTTTATAAATTTGTTCTACGTTCATTGTTATATTTTCATTATTTCGATATCTTTTGCTTTGTAAGTAGCGTCAGCTTTTACAACATAAGAGTCTGTGATTTTTTGAATTTCATCAAGTGCTTTTTTAGATTCATCTTCATTTATTTCTTTATCTTTAAGAAGTTTTTTGATTTTGTCATTAGCAGATTTTCTGATATTTCTGATAGCAACTTTAGCGTTATCAGTCATAACTTTTGCACCTTTAACACTTTCTTTTCTTTGATCTTGTGTCATAGGAGGGAAAAATAATTGAACTGCTTCACCATTATTATTTGGATTTACACCAATGTTAGCTGCACTTATTGCTTTTTCGATTTCACCAACTAAGTGTTTTTCCCATGGAGCGATATTAATAGTAGTAGCATCTGGTACCAATATTGATGCAACTTGACCCAAAGCAGTTTGTGTACCATAGTAATCTACAGTAATATTATCTAAAATACTTGGTTGTACTTTACCTGTTCTAAGTGTCATGTAATCTCTTTTTAAAGCCTCTAAAGACTTATCCATACTCTCTTTTGTTTCTTCTTTAATTTCATTTATCATGTTATTTCCCCTTTTTAATTTTAACTTTATTAATTATTTGATTTGAAATAGTAAATACATTCGGTCCAATCATTACTCTACTTCTTGATCTTTTTAAATGTATATTTAATTTTAAATCAACAATCCCATTCACAACAGGAACATCTTGCCAACCCTCACCAGTAATATATAGTTTAAGTTTTTTGTATTTTTTATTCACTTTTACATGTATTCTATTTAGTATACCATCTTTTGGGAATACCTTTGGTTCAATCCATTGTGCATCGAATGTTTTGTATCGTAATTTGTGATTTATGTTTACTTCACCAACCAGCGCAATTCTAGGTACATCATAAATATCAGTTTTTGAATTTACTGATCCTGTACTTTGATTTAAGATAGATCTGAAAGAAAAATTATCTTTTAAAGTATTTTTAACTTTTTCATTAAATTCTCCATAAGGATATACATAAGTTTTAGGAGTTATATTAGTGTGTTTTTTGAAAATATCAAATGCTTGTTTTGTATCAGCTATAAGTTCTTGTGTTGAGAAGTTTTGTAATCTTTTATGTGAATAAGAATGAAGTCCTATCTCACCATATTTGGAACTATCTTTAATTTGTTCCCAAGTCATAAAATCACCATAATGTTTTTCTGTGGCTTCAACATAAACGTATAAACTGAATGGATAGTTATATTTTTTGAATACTTCTAGACCATTTTCATAAAAACTCTTATAAGCATCATCAATTGTTAATGCAACCCATTTCTCAGGAATTTCTTCTTTTTTTTCTAATTTATCTAAAATTTTGGATAAAGGAACTACTTCATAGTTATTTTGTTTAAAATAGTCAAATTGTTTAGTTAATTCTTTGATTGTAGTATTTGCACTTTGATATCTATCATCGGCAAATCTATGATAAACAAATATATGTGCATTAGCAAATATATATGAAGTAGAAATTATTAATAGAAATAAATATTTCATTTCTATTAATTAATTATTTAGATGGTACTGCTGGTGCAGATGGTGCCGCGTTTGTAGGAGTTGCAGCTACAGGTGCACTTGGAATCATTGAGTTGATTTCAATATTGTCTACAACACTTCTAGAATTTTCTTGGTTATATAAATACCCTAGATATAAAGTATTTAATACAATAAGAATTCCTAATCCAAAAGTTAATTTTGTAAGGAAATTTGCTGGACCTTTAGCCCCAAACATTGAGTCGTTACTCCCACTGTATGCTCCAAGTCCCATACTTGAACTTTTTTGTAGTAAAATTGCAATTGTAATTAAAATTGCTAAAATAAATTGTACTATTAATAATGTTGATGTCATATTAATCCTTGTGCTTAAAATAATCGGAATTATATCTAAATGACGATTAAATCTAAGTTATAATTATAATATACAATTTAATTCATTATATTATTAGATTGTATTAAGTTTGAAATCTAAATAAAATTGTAGTATAATAAAGAAAAAGGGGATAATTATGGACATAGTTACAGATCAATTTGATAATATTTCAGTAAATCAGTTATATGCAAAATTATCTTCTAAATACGAACAGCTCAACAAAATAGAGCAAAAAGAAGCAATAGATATATCTCGAACAAAAGATTATATCGAGAATAGCCCTGTAGATAAAAATTATGATGACCAAGATTTTGCTAGAGTTTTAGATAAATTTAGAGCTAAAGATGCTGAAATTAGAACACATGAACAAGCTCATGCGAGTATAGGTCATACTACTTCTCCAATCTCATATAATTATCAAGAAGGACCAGATGGTAAAATGTATGCAGTTGGTGGAAGCGTAAGACTAGATACATCTATCCCTGATGACCCTAAAGCAGCAGCTTTTAAATTAGATATGATACAAAAAGCTGCATCAGGAGTCTCTGATGCAAGTCCAGCAGATAGAGCAATATCGTCTCAATCTAATTTAAATAAAATTTTGATTGAACTACAAGGAAATGATGATGCAAGTTAATACTACAAATTTAGAGTTGATATCTTCATCAGATTTAGTAAGTAGAATACTATTCGACATTTACTCATAAACCATAGGAATAAGACAACCCCAAATAATGATTACAATAGATAAAATAATAGACTTAAAAAATGAACTAAGAAAAAATAGTTTGAAAATTGGTTTTGTCCCAACAATGGGATCTTTACATGATGGACATATCTCTTTAATAAAAAAAGCAAGAGAAGATAATGATATTGTAGTAGTATCAATTTTTGTAAATCCAACCCAATTTTTAGTAGGTGAAGATTTAGATAAATACCCTAGAAAAGATGAAGCAGATAAAAAGATTTGTGAACTATGTAATGTAGATTATCTGTTTATGCCAAATATAAATACAATGTATGAGAATGATGAAGTCTTAGTAAAAGCGCCAAATTTAAATAGTTTTATTTTAGAGGGTGAAAAAAGACCTGGTCACTTTGATGGAGTTTTACAAATTGTATTAAAATTATTTAATATTGTAAATCCTACAAATGCTTACTTTGGTAAAAAAGATGCACAACAATTATCTCTAATTGAGCAGATGGTGAAAAACTTATATCTAGATGTAAATATTATTGCATGTGATATAATAAGAGAACCAGATGGGTTAGCTTATAGTAGTCGTAATATATATTTATCTAAAACTGAACGTATAGAATCATTGAAAATTTCACAATCTATTAAACTTGCAGCAAAAATGATTGGGAAGGGTGAACTAGATATCTCTATAGTTTTAGAAAAGATGAAAACAGTCTTATCCTCTGATCTAATTGAAACAGAATATATTGCTATTACAAATAGACAATTTAAAAGTCTAGAAAAAATTGATGTTCAAAATAGTATTATTCTAGTAGCTGTAAGAATAGGCAAAACAAGGCTTATTGATAATATTTGGATTTAATTCTTTTGTTAGTTCATTATAGATACAATTGTTATAATAAATAGATACATATTTAAGGAAAAATTATGAAATCAAAGTACTTAGTATTGTTATGTGCAGTATTTTTTACATTTGCACATGCAGATGATAATAAAGTTGATTGTATAATACTTGAAGATGAAAATTCAATTATTTGTAAATATTCGCACGAAAGAATTTCACTTGAAAAAAATATTACTGTAAATTGGATTGAACCTGATGGAGAAATCACACGGACAAGAGATATGATTATTCCTGCTTTTCATGGATCAGTATATGATTATAGATATGTAAATGGTAGAACTCCGGGTATATGGACTTTTAAAGTAACAGATAAAGGCGATGAGTATACTACTTCATTTACAATAAAATAATTTAATGAGTCAAAAAACAAAAATCGCCATAATTGGTGCAGGTGCATCAGGATTATTTTCTTCAATATTGTTATCTTCAAAAGGTTTTGAAGTAACCATATTTGAAAAAAATAACAAAGTAGGGAAAAAATTACTGGCTACTGGAAATGGTAGATGTAATATCACAAATCAAAACATCTCACTCTCAAACTTTTATTCAAATTCAAATATTTCACTTATTAAAAATCAAATTGAAGACTTTAGTTATGAGTATTGTAAAGAGATATTTAATAAAATGGGAATAGAGTTTAAGCAAGGCCAAAATACTCGAATGTATCCCTTATCTCTTAGCTCATCTTCAGTTGTAGATATCTTAGAATATGAAGCATTACAAGCTGGTACAAAAATAGAATTAAATAGTGAAATCGTAGATGTTAGATATGAAAAAAATCAATTTATATTAAACAATACAAAACGATTTGATAAGTTAATAATTGCTTCTGGAAGTATCGCTATGCCTAAATTAGGTAGTAGTGAAAGTGGATACCAATTTGCCAAAAAATTTAAGCATAAAATCATAGCACCAGTTGCTTCTTTAGTACAACTTGTAAGTGATAATAAAAATCTAGATGTGGCTAGTGGTGTTAAAATAGAAGCAGTAATTGATAATAAAAGAGGCGATTTTTTATTTACTAAATATGGAGTGTCTGGCTCTTTAATATTAGATATTAGTAGAAAAATATCTAAAGGATTACAATCACAAAAAAGTGTTAAAATTGTTGTTGATACTATGCCTGATTTTTCATATGATAAACTAACTGATTTATTAACTAAAAGAGTGGATAGATTAAAAGACAAAGAACTCAATTTATGGTTAGATGGAATTATGAATAAAAAACTTGCAAAGTTTATTATTTTAAATTCGAATATACCCTCTCATATAAAATATGCAAAATTCTTATCTCAAAAAGAGATTAATAAAATAGTAAAAACAATCAAAAGTTTAGAATTTAATATTATTGATACTAAAGGTTTTGAAACATGTGAAGTGTGTGCTGGTGGAGTCCAATTATCAGAAATAAACTTAGAAAATATGGAGTCTAAATATCAAAAAAACTTATTTTTTATAGGTGAAGTTCTTGATGTTGATGGAGACTGTGGTGGATACAATCTTCACTGGGCATGGAGTAGTGCCCATAATGTAGCTTTAAATATGAAGAAGCATTAATAGCAACTTTTATTTAATAGCTATAAAAGTTGCGAAGTTTATCCATTTAAATAAACAATCAAAGTTTGTAAAACCTGCATCTAAAATCATCTTTTTATTCTCTTCATAACTGTAAGGAATAAGAACATTTTCTAAAGCTTCTCTTTTTTGTGAGATTTCAAATTCACTATAACCTTGTGTTTTTTTAAAGTCGTAATATTCATCTATAAATTGTTTATTTAGTATTTTATTATCCGTAATTACTTTTTCACTAAAAATAAATACTGATCCAACTTCAAGGGAATCATAGATTTTTTTGATTAGTTTTTCTCTTTGCATTGGTCGAATGAATTGAAGAGTGTAGTTTGATATGATTACATTAGATGTTTTAAAATCAACATTGAAAATATCATCTTCAATAAATTCAATATTAATACCATAGGCATTTGCTTTATGTTTAGCTCTATCTAACATAGCACTTGAGGTATCAATACCAACTAAATCTAAATTATTATTAGAATTTTGTGCAATATTTATGAGGGTAGTTGCAGTTGAACAACCAAGATCATAAATAGTACTATTTTCGTTGACATATTTAAGTGCAAATGATGTTGTTAGGTTTAACATATCTTCATAATGGGGAACAGAACGTGATAACATATCATCAAATACAGATGCTACATCTTCGTCAAATTCAAATTGTTTTTTTATTGGTTTTTCAAATATATTATCTTTCATTAAAAGTATTGTATAATAATATATATTTCAAAGTATTTAAAGGGAAGAGATGTCTTTTATGGAACAATTGATTGATAGAGTTATAAATCTAGCTCCACGATTAAAAAAAAGAACTTTTGATCCTGAAGCTATGTCTATAGAAGATATATCATTACCTAACGCTTTAATGAATTTAGACCCTGAAGAAATTAAAAATATGATTGAAAAAGAAGTGTCTACTTTTAAATCTTTAGGTTATAACAATAAAACGTTAGATCAATTAAAAATAAATGAATACCATTCTTATCAAATAGGTATGATGTTACGGTATATCAAAGAAGAGAGAGTTTTTTTAATAGCAGATATTGAAAAGATTATTCCTATCTTTATTATGGGTGCAACAAAACAGCAGTTACATATAAAAGTATTTGATATAGTGTATCGATATGATTTAGGTATAAATAAAGATATGCGTCTAGATGAATTAGAAAAAGAGATAAAGTGGACCCCTAGGGAAGCTGGTTATTTGCTTCGTTATTTAAATATGGAAGATAGAACAATTACTGCAAAGTAATATATAAAAAGGAAAAAATTTGACAAATACAAAATGTGGCTTCGTTGCAACAGTAGGAAGACCTAATGCAGGTAAAAGTTCTTTATTGAACTGGTTAGTTGGCGAAAAAATTACAATGGTTTCTCATAAAGCAAATGCAACAAGAAAAAGATCAAACGTAATTGTGATGAATGAAGATGATCAAATCGTATTTATAGATACTCCAGGTATCCATGAAAATGAAAAGTTAATAAATCAATTTATGTTAGAAGAAGCACTTAAAGCAATTGGTGATTGTGATCTTATTTTATATCTGGCACCTGTAACAGATAAAGTAAAACATTATGAAGATTTTTTAACTAAAAATAAAAAAAATACAAAACATATTTTACTTTTAACAAAAACAGATTTTGTAACTGAAGCTGAAGTTTTTGATAAAATTGAAGAGTATAAACAATTTGATGATAAATATGAATCTTTAATCCCTGTTTCTATTAAAAAAGGGACAAAAGAGAAAGATATATTAGATGCAATTGTAAAACATCTTCCAGACTCACCTCCATTATACGATACTGA
>Ga0105356_10006027_pt1 | contig 11370 bp, 11 predicted proteins | sample GOMGulsemesocosm_3_FD_83502 | JGI IMG/M metagenome (GOLD analysis project Ga0105356, IMG submission 83502) | Methane-oxidizing microbial communities from mesocosms in the Gulf of Mexico - GOM9D Gulf of Mexico | ecosystem: Environmental > Aquatic > Marine > Cold seeps | place: Gulf of Mexico...
ACCATCAGAGCTAAAGTAGTGTTTTACTGGCCCTTTATTCTCTAATACCAGCTTGTATAACTTGCCAGTTTCAAATTCTATGGTCGATGGGTAAAACATCATGGCGTTATTTTTATCACCCATCACCACCTTGATTTCTATTGGAGTTTGTTTGGTTAAATCACCTTTAGCGCTGGCGGTGAAAGAAGTAAGTGAAGTGATTAGCGTGAGTAGTAATATACTGGTTAGCAGTGCTATTTTGGTCGTTATGCTTATCTTAAAGGTATTAGTGAAAGACATTGTGGTTCCTAGTTGTGATTGAAAGTTGTTAATTGTGTTATTTTTAAGTATTGCCATGTGAACAAACAAGGCGCGGTAAATCCATCCATGGACGCTCTACTCAAGCATCCTGCTTTCGAAGCTTGTTTTAATCACATTGGTAATACTCACATAAAGCCTTGCGTGGTAAATATGTTTTCCTGAAGAGTATATTTATTTGAAAGCTGCCCATTTTAAGCTAGCACTAGTGCATTCAGACTGATCTTTCTCTTGATCTATTTGATAGTTTGCACTGTCAGTTATATCAATGCAGTAACCTTTACTTTCTTCCATATCGTCGAGATAATTTTGCTCAGTTTGATATATCACAATTGATTGGTCGCTTTCGAAATTAATACCACCAATTTCTCTATCTAACCCCAAGCTGGTGATAGTTAAATTTTGCGTCAAACTATCAAGGGAAAACCCCCAGCCAAAGTGGACATTATCTTCGTAATTTCCCCAAGCATCAGCAAACACATAAACAGTTTCGTCATCACTTTTATCATCATTTCCTTTATCATCAACAAATGATTGCAGGTTATGTAAGTAAGGGCCTTTCCAATAACTAGACCAAATAGCAGGGGAAATACAATCCGTTTCTTTAGTTATTGTTATTACTCCAGAGGTATCACATTTACCTTTAGTTTTCGGATCCTTTATCAGCTGATCCAAATTGCCAGGTAATTTACTCATATCACTGTAATAACCACTTAAAACTGCCTGTGAACCAACCCTCATCATTGGATCGCCAATAACAGCGAACTTAATTTCTGCTAACCTTTGTTTAGTTAATTCAAATCGTTTTTGGTTAGATTTATCGGTATATAAGTCCATTGCCATAGTGGACATTAAACCCATAATTCCTATCACAACAACCAGTTCAAGTAAGGTAAAGCCTGCATTTTTTTTGTTTACTATTTGTGAGTTATTTTTCATTTTATTCACTGACTATTCATTCTGTTGTAGGACAAAAATAATATCATCGGAATCTTCAATTCCATCTGAGTTATCTATATCTAGGTTATCTATACCGGAAGCACCAAAACTGCGTAATGCAATACATGTTTTTGTACTGCTGCTACAGGTATCATGATTTAAGCTCCAGTAAGTAATATCGTATAAGTAAGGTGATGCTGAAATGTTTTCTATGTCCCAAAGCCGAATGAAATTTCCATAACTATCTTTATAGTTAGTTATCTTTTTAGTTAATACGCAGTACTCTTCACTGCGCTTTTTGACATTTCCTGAGCTGTCTTGGCGAACCTTTTCAAAGCGGTCAACTAGGCTGTCAATTCTCTTGTCATCAGCAGCTTCAGAATGAATATAAGTTGCAGAGGGATATTTTTCAGGGGTACCTGCAATATCATCAATGCAACCTTGTGGGAATGGGTTACTATCTGCATCACGGTTAAATTCGTCTTTGATGACGGTTTTTATTGCGGCTAAATCTATATAAGGTCCATGCCAGCCGATAGCATATTCAATATCCCATGCACTTATGCCAGTAGGTATCTTAAAAAGGAATGAAAAATTGGCCGCATCGGAACTCTTGTAGTCAAGGGCAGCTGATTCTTTCTTTGGCCAATAACCAGTATCTTCTTTAAAACGTCGTATAGCATTAGCAATACGCTGCATTTCCACGCGGGTGAGTTTTTCTTCGGCATCTTGCTGATAACCATCAAGCGCTACTGAGGTCATGCCAGCAATAGCGGCTAGCACTGAAATTACCACTAAGAGTTCTATTAGGGTAAAGCCGCGTGTTTTTTTGATAGATTTGCGGATAGTTTTATTGTTTTGTATGTTCATCATAATTAAGTTCTTTATATCGCCGCGGTTTGCATCATGGCCTTAAAAAAGGCGTAATAAACAAAACCGACTAGACCGCCAATCATTACTGTCATCGCGGGTTCTATCATGGCAACCATGGCTTTCAATTTCGCTTCAGTTTGTGATTGAAAGTAGTTACCTAACTCTTCCATCACTTGGTCTAGTTCACCTGATTTTTCACCTATGTTTGCCATATGCATCACCATTTCAGGGATCAGTGGTTGTTGTAACCCGGTTGCTAAACTTTGCCCAGATAACACTTTATCGCCCGCTCTGGTAAAACAAGCGGCCATTGAGGTATTGGGCATAATATGGGCAACTACTTTTAAGGTTTCTAATACCGTTAAACCTGAGCGCAGTAGTAGTGACATAGTCATGCCGGTTTGTGCCATGGCCGAGTGCTTGATGGAGCTGCCAATTAACGGCATGCGAATCAGAATTCTGTCGATAAAGGTCTTACCTGACACTGTGGTGTAAGCAGCCAAAATGGCAAAAATAACACCGCCAATACAAGATAATAATACCGCACCGTTTTCTACCATAAATTCAGAGCCATCCATCATCGCTTGTGTTGCTGGCGGTATTTGTGAAGATTTACCTTCTAACATTTTGGCAAATTTTGGTACTACGCTCATGGCTAAAAAGGTGGTAACACCCAAGGCGGCAATGGTGACAAAAGTAGGGTAGAACATAGCTGTAACAAACTGGCGTTTAATATCGGCACTTTTGCCTAAGTTAATAGCTAAACGCTCTAATATGGTTTGTAACTCACCACTGGCTTCACCACTAGCAACTAACTTGGCAACAATGGGCGGGAACATAGTGCCTTCTTTTTCTAGCGCCTGGGCAAAGCTGGCGCCACCTTGAATGGCAACCAAAATGCGAATTAGGGCATTTTTAAAACGAATTTTACTGGTCATATTGGCGATGGTTTCTAGTGCTTGCATTAAGGTATTACCTGAACGTAGCATCAAGGCTACTTGCCTGAAAAACAGCACTAAATCGGCAGTGTTGGCTTTTTTATAACGTTTAATGGAGATATAACTAAGTAGCGTAAGTAATACACTAAACAGCGAACGTTTTTCACGATCTGACTGTAATTTCAGTACATACAAGCCTTTGCTACGTAACATGCTACGAGCTTCTGCTTGTTCGGCGGCTTCAATGATTCCGCTTGCTTCATTGCCTTGTTGGTCGAGCGCTTTGTAGGTAAATTTAGCCATATTATTTCAGCCTTTGTTAAAATGGCTGATGCAAATGCATCACTTCATCAAGCGAGGTTAAGCCATCAAGCGCTTTGTTTTTTGCATCCTGCCATAAACGAAAATAGCTGCCACTATCTTTACTTGATGCCACTAATTCATCTTCACCTGCGCCATTGGCGATGAGTCGTTCTAAATCATCATCAAGCCAAAGAGTTTCATATAAACCCACTCGGCCACGGTAACCGCTACCTAAACATTGGGCGCAACCATTGGCTTTATGCAGGGTTATCGGTTCACCGGGATATCAATTTTATTTAATTTTTTCAGTTCTGCTTCACTGGCGGGATAGCTGGTTTTACAGTTGGCACATAAACGCCTAACTAATCGCTGGGCAACAACACCAATGAGCGTGGAAGCAACCAAATAACGTGGACAGCCAATATCAACCAAACGGTTAATAGCTCCAACTGCATCATTGGTATGTAAGGTGGATAATACCAAGTGACCGGTCATTGCTGCTTTTAAAGCGGTATCAGCGGTTTCTTGGTCACGAATCTCACCCACTAACATAACATCAGGATCATGGCGTAGAAATGAACGTAGTGCTTTGGCAAAAGAGACTTTATCGCTCACTTGTACTTGGCCAATACTGTCAATCACTTGCTCTATCGGGTCTTCAACGGTGAGTATATTTAAATTATCAGAGTCGAGTTCACGCAGCGCGGCATAAAGGGTGGTGGATTTACCTGAGCCTGTTGGGCCGGTCACCAATATTATGCCGTAAGGTTTGTTAATACCCGCTTGAAAACCATTAAGTACTTCATCAGGCATACCCAATTGTGCCAGTGATAAATCAGCGGTATCTTGTCCTAAAATACGTATGGTAATTCGCTCACCCCAGCGGGTAGGAATAGTGGCAACACGCATATCAACGTCGTCTAAATCCCAATCACTAATGCGGTAAGAAAAGCCGCCATCTTGCGCCATATTTGCTTCAGCAATATCTAATGATGCCAGTACTTTAATCCGTGAAATTAATGGCTCACGCAAACCCAAGGAAACGGGGCGTTCGTATTCAAACATTTTGCCATCGATACGCAAACGTACTTTCATGCCCATCTCTTCAGGCTCAAAATGCATATCAGTAACGTGTCGTAGATAACACTCTTTCATCAAGTTATTAAAAAAATCGACTGCATCAATATTGCCATTATTGGTATGGCTAAAAGTCCGTTCAATAACGCCATCAATTAAACCAGCATCACTTATCACTATTTCACTGGGCAGACTCAAGATACGTTTACATAATTCCTGTGGCGACCTATCGTCAGGGTTGGCAATAACAACCACTAATTTGTCTTGATAATAAGCAGGAATAAAGCCTTTACGCTCTAGGGTATTTTGCGGAAATTTCTTTACCAATTCGGTATCAATCACTAAGTCTTTGCGCTCAACAAAAGGTAGCTCTTTCATTATCGCTAAGGCGCGATATAAAGCCATGGTTGGAAAGCGACCCGCCTGGGTAATGTAGTCTAACGCTGGCTTACGGGCACGTTTTGCCTTGGTTTGTAAGTCTGCTAATTGCAGTGGGTCAATCAGCCCAGATTGCACCCCTGCTTGAATTAATACTGCTTCGGCGACTGCCATTATTACCTCTGTTACTTTGCTCTATTTAGCCTTGCTGCTTGGATTAAGCGCTTGTAGCTGATGTAGAGACTTAGTTAGATTGGCCAATAAAGTTGGACTTTTTTGGCTTTGTTTGCTGTATTTTTCGGTATTTTCTTTAACCTGAGTTAATGCATCTCTCAGTTGAATCAATTCGTCTTCAATTTTTTTATTTTCCTCCATGCGATATGCCTTTATAAATTCAACAAGCGGTTAAAAGTATCGTTATCTCGACACATTGCCTTGGCATCGTTTTCATTTACTTTTTTGTTTTTTACTAACTTTACTAATGCTTGATCTAAAGTCTGCATGCCTTGACGCGCGCCAGACTCCATAACTGAATAAATTTGTTTAGTTTTTGAAGATTCAATCAAATTGGCAACCGCAGCATTCACAATTAAGGTTTCAATGGCGACTGCTCGGCCCTTACCGTTAGCTGTGGGTAATAACTGCTGTGCTACTACGCCTTTAAGGGCATAAGCAATACGTTGACGAGCAACAATTTGCTCATCACCAGGGAAACTACCTACTAAACGCTCGATAACACCAACAGCGTTATTGGTATGCACAGTACTGAAAACCAAGTGACCTGTTTCAGCGGCGGTTAATACTGCCCGTATGGTCTCTAAGTCACGCATTTCTCCAACCATGATAACGTCGGGATCTTCTCGTAATGACGCTTTAACTGCGCTAGAAAAACTAGGTACGTCGGTATATAACTCACGTTGATGAAAAATCGACTTGGCATTTTTGTGCACCACTTCAATAGGGTCTTCTATGGTCAGTACATGTTTTTCTTGGTTTTGATTGATGCTATTTAAAATGGCGGTCAAGGTGGTTGACTTACCACTACCAGTGGCGCCAGAAACTAACACTAAACCAGACTTTAAATTGGCCAAATAATCCATTTGTGGTGGCAAGCCTAACTCACGCATGGTTTTAAATGAGCCGTCTAAGTAACGAATAGCTAAGGCATAATGGCCTTTTTCTAAATAGATATTAATACGGTAGCGATAGCCTTTTTCATTGCTATAACCCAGATCTAAGGTCGAATCTTGGGAAAATAATTCAAGTTGTCGGCTATTCATTAATGACTGACATAGGTTTTTCATTAACTCAGCACAAAATATAAACTCTTCTGTATTATCAGCTAAGTCCAGAGCAGTATTGAAACGTTTAAGTTTGCCATTAATGCGAAATACTGCCGGTAAGTCGGCACTTAAGTGCAAATCAGAAGCACCTAACTCAACACACAAGTCCATTAATTCAATAAGTTGTACGGAAGCTGTCATGGTGATTACACTATTATTTTCATGCTGATGATTAATTTTCCTTGCTCACTGCGCTCAATATTAATTTGTTGAATGATGGCAAGGTTGTTGAGTTGATTGAGCGCTTGTAAAAAATTTAACAGCGCATAAAAATTGCTTTGTCCTTCGATAGAAAAATAGGGTCTTTGGTAATATTTTCTACGGGTATCTGTGTATTCACTTAACTCTTCTTCATCGGTTTTGTATTCAATGCCGATAACTTCAAAGGTATTTATTTTTAAGTTAACGTCATCAGCTAGTTGTGAAATATCTAATTTTAACTCTTGTAAACGAGCGGCATCGTTAACGGGTATAAATCGTGCAGTTAAGACATTTAATGCCTCGGTGGATTGTGTTAGCTCTTTGGTAAGTTTTTTAAGGCGAATTTCACTGATATTACTGCTTAATGTAGGTTCAACAATTTTACCTATGCGAGTCTCTATACGGTTGGCCTTGCGGTTTGCCATTTTCTCTACGTCAAACATTTCTTGCCACATCATGGCGGCAAAAAAACCATAGGCGGATAACACCACACAAACGATTAAAGCAATTACTTGTACTTTTTCTTTAGCGGGTAGTAATTTATATTTTTGATGTAATTTAGCTAACATTAATCACTCCTTGTCGCTTTATTTCGGGCATCTGTTGATGATTTACTGTTATCTGTAGCTTCATTTTCTGCAACAAAATAACGACGGCCTATTTCTAAACGCATTTTATAATTGAGGTAAACTTCGTCACCGCTTGCTTGGCTGGCGGCCACTGATTGTGTATCTCCGACCTGATAGCGCCAGGGTTTTAAGTTTTCATTAAGCTGCTGAGCAAATTCACTGGCATTACTGGTTTTTAGGGCTCTACCGTCAATGGTTATGGCATCAGTGCGTAATGTTACTTGCTCGATGATCACACCCTGATTTATTGAGTTAGCAATAGCGGATAGTGCGCCAGGCACTGTGACTCCGGCAGGCAGTAGCTCTTTTTTCAAATACTTTGATAGCTTGTTATTTTGTTTAATCTCTGTTTCAAGTTCAGTGATTTTTTTACTTAACTGTAAATACTCAGTCTGAACTTTTGAGTATTGTTGCTTCACTTTATTTTCTTCCGACCAACGTTTTTCTAGTCCCACTAAACGCTCTTCTTGAGTGGCCAAGTTCACTTGCATCCAAACAATAAACCCAATGGCGATACACATGACAATACTGGCAGCAATACTTATTATTACCTTGGGCTGCGTGAGTTTTTGCCAAAGTGGTGGTTCTTTGTCTTTGGCAACTACCGAGCAGGCTCTACCTTGCTCACTAAAGTTAAGAAAATGATTAGCGACGCCAATAAAAGGTAATAAATTACTGGCTGAAAAGTGTTGTGGCAGGGCAAAGCTAGGCTCGGCCTGAATCAGCGGTCTAACTTCAATATTCAGGTGTTCACCTAGCGCAAAACTTAACTCGTCTAGCGCGTCATCGGGGCTGTAAATATACAAATAGTCATAATTGTTTGCCAAATTTTCAGGACAAAGCGCAAGTACTTCATCTAAGGTTAAATTGCCATCATGGCGTGCTTTACTGCTAATGTTTTTGACATTTTTATTACTGCCTTGAACAAAAACTAAGTGTGAGGTGTGTACCTCTAATAAACACTGTTTGTTGTCTTCACTACGCAGACCTAACGCGGAAAAACTCGCGCCATTGTTTGGGTAAAAGGCTTCTAGTTTTAAGCCATTAAGTGCAAATGCGCCATGCCAATGTTTACGAATTCCACGGGCAAGTCCTGCTACTAACCAGTTATGGTTACTTTGATTATCACTATCGGTACTTAGTGCGTCATCACTTAAACCGGAGAATTCTTGATCATTGATATTTTCACTTTGTTCTGCTTGATAGCCAAAAATATAGTCTTGCTCAACATCAACTAACTTATTTTGTAAGGCAAAACATTCTTGTAATTGCTCAATGGATAAATACTTCAGCTCTACGGCTAAATCACCAAAGCAGGTTAATGCCGCATCACCGCCCATGTCTTGGCGAATATGTAACTCAGCTATAATCTCTTCACGTTGGTTAGGTGTTAAATAACCGCGCTCAACCAGCATAGAGCCAATAAGCCATTGTTTGGCATCATCGTTTTGTGCGCCATCTATTTCCCAGCGAATAAGCTCTTGCATATCGCCATTGGCTTTGGGTTTAATTGGGCTAACAGGCAGTGATAATATTGCGGAGACTAATGATGGGCTAATCAGTACACAGCGCTTTGGCACACTGCCATAATCTTTTTTAAGTTGCTGGGTGATTTCAGCAATGGCGCGGGTAAAATCAACTTGCCTAGAATAGGCGAAGGCTTTAATGCTGGCGTAGCTATGAGCATGTTCTTTGTCACTTTTGAAAACAGCTGCGCGTAAACCAAAACTGCCTGATTGCAAAACCAGTAAACCGCCGGAGCTAAGCTCGGGCAGTTTAAGGTTGTTCAAAGTACTTTTAAGTTTGGCGAGTGCTGGCGTGGTTTTACTCATTAGTTAGTACTACCCTCAGCCACTTTATTGTTTTGCCGTTTTAGATTTATATCGTTCATTGCTTGAGCAATACTTTTATCACTTTGTTTTACGCCAACCAGTAATAACCTTGGTCCTTTGGCATAGTTATATAGGCGGTAAGCTTGAAACTCTAATACTGCTTCGGGTGTAAAGTTTCTTGAAATATAACTGGCAACATTGTTTTCAACATAAACGGCAATCACTTGTCCATCGGGTGAGCGAATGTAGGTGCTAAAGGCGACCTCTGGTAAAGGAGAAATCCCCCAAACCGCTAGGCTATCGACAACCAGTTCAGCCTTACTGCTATGAATAACGGTTTGTAACGTGCCATAGAAATGAATTAATTCTGGCTCCAGCATGACTCGTTGTTTTTTATCAACAATATTTTGTGATACTTGGTTGTTAGCGATGTAATTATCTAAATCAACCGTCTTGCTACCTTGTTGCCAGCTTAAATTAACCTTACTACTGGCAATAATATGTGGATTTTCACTCTCTTTATAGGTTTGCCAAACAAAGGCTGAAGCTGAAAAAAGTAACAAAGAGGCCACTAGGCTAAGAATAATAATGGTTGGTCGTTTAAACATAATTTTTTACTTATTGTTAATAACTATTAGCTGTTTATTGGTATAGCCAGTTTACTCAATGGCAATATTAAATAGACAAAAGGGTCAGCTATTGCTGACCCTTAGGTTTATCTATTCCGTTTTTTCTTCCTGAAAGTCATCACATCCTGTGATAACAAAAAACATCAACAGAGTAAAGGAGATACCTAGCCGCTTTCACGGTGTTGTTGATGTTTTCCTTGCCAAACTTGGTAAGTTAACTCAGTAATTCGTTAACGATAAACGCGACACTATTAGATAGTGTTACGAGTACCATCCCACTCACCTAATTCTTCTTCTTTAGTATCACCAGCGCCATCTACGATAGCGACCAAGTTAACTTGGTCAATTGCGTTATAAGCATTTGTAGTACCAGTGAAAGTACCAATTTCAAATAATGCGATGAAACGACCGTATTGTAATTCGCTCACGTGACGGTAAGACGGTACAGTAGTCATACCACCCATTTCGTTTGCATTGAAAAGGTTAGATGATGGGCCTAAACCTACCGCCATAAGAACTGGTTGATCGGCTGCAGCAGCTGTAATTGGTAAACCTGGGCCTGCAGTTACAGGAGCCGCGGCATCAAATTGAACACCGTCACCACCTAATACACGCTCATAACCACCAGTCCATACTGCTACTAAATCAGTATCAGCAAGTGCTACTGTACCACCACAACCATTCGCTGCTGGTGATAAGAAGATGTTGTTAGAAACCACATGGTTACCACGACTTGCGATAGTAGCGGTAATGTTGGCATCTTCACAATCTGTAGTAACACCGTCGCCATCGTGATCTGCTGCAGCAGCAGTATCAAGATACTGAAGCTCAGTAATACTCATATCGTTAAGTCTTTCAACAGCGCCGGCATTAAGTGCTAAGGTGCCGATATCTTCAATAGCAACTAGTTCATTTGATGGGTAAGCAGCTGCAGCAGCAATTGGTGAAGTACCACCTGTTACTGCAGCTGTTAATAATGAATCATAACGGTTTGGGTATGCGTTTTTGTTTAATACACGGTAAGTACGAATACCTTTGTTTAACTCATCCATCATAGTTACGTGAGCAGCAGCCGATGCACGTGCATCAGTATCTTGTAATGCGATTGACGCAGTACCAGCGATAGCGGCTAAGATTGCTACAACAACTAATAGTTCAAGTAAGGTAAAACCAGTTTGTTTTGCTGCTTTAAGTTTTAAAAACTTAGATTTAAGCTCGCTGTCTTGGATGTCGCTAGCTTGGATGTTGTTGAATTTTTGCGTAAGGCTTTGAGCCCATTTGTTGTTAAACATTTTATAGTTTCCATATTTTTTATTATTTAACTGGCGGTTGCTAATTTTTTAGCTAAATGTTGCCTAATTAAATAAAACAATGAGTGTTAGTAGACTGTGTTAGCTCAGACGGCGACCTCTCCCAAAGAGGCAGGCGACCCGAACAGTCATTGTTTTTAGGTTTTTAACCTTTGTGCTTCCTTTGATCAGACACCTTGTCCGCATCGGTTCAGTGTTTATCCTTTAACACCTATGTACTGTCCTAACCGGCTTTGAAGCTTGTTAGGTAAACCCTATTGGCGGTTAAGCCAAATATTTTTTCTAAGCTAAAATATCTCTTTTTAACAGTGCTTTTAGCGGATGCTGTGTTTTTAATGCATCGTTACAATCCACTACAAATCTGTGTTGTTTGCCACAATGAATAATTACTTCTTTTTGACCGCGACGTAATATTTTCATTTCAACACGAAAATCACCGTAACCATCATGGTTAAATAACTCGGTATAAACGTCGGCTATTTTTCCGAAAATATCGGCATGTTTTTCGGTTAACTGTTCTGTTTTAGTTCCGGCGGCTTTTAATACTGTTTGCGTCATAAAATTTGTCTCGCACTGCTTTTATTTCAGTAAAAGTAATGGAGTTGAGTAATCACTCCAAAT
>Ga0105356_10006028_pt1 | contig 11369 bp, 9 predicted proteins | sample GOMGulsemesocosm_3_FD_83502 | JGI IMG/M metagenome (GOLD analysis project Ga0105356, IMG submission 83502) | Methane-oxidizing microbial communities from mesocosms in the Gulf of Mexico - GOM9D Gulf of Mexico | ecosystem: Environmental > Aquatic > Marine > Cold seeps | place: Gulf of Mexico...
AAAAGCAAACACAAATTCAACCCTCGCGCCTTAAGGCTCGGGGGTTTTTTTTTATAACATTTTTAATTGGAGATAAAACTTTTTATATGCGTTAACAAATGGTTTACAAAACATTTTTCAGTCTTTTAATTTAGAACTGAATAGCATTTGAATAGTTTAAAACAGCAAATGGCAAGTGATAAAGCACAAACTGGTGGCGCACTCTTATTTAACGTATTACAACAACATGGCGTAGAGCATGTTTTCGGCTACCCTGGTGGTGCCATTATGCCCATTTACGACGCCTTATATGACAGTGATGTTAAACACTTTCTGTGTCGACATGAACAAGGCGCTTCATTTTCAGCAGTGGGCTATGCGCGTGCAACTGGAAAAGTGGGCGTTTGTTTGGCTACTTCAGGTCCGGGTGCAACTAACTTAATTACAGGCCTTGCTGATGCATTAGCCGACTCTATTCCTGTTGTCGCTATAACTGGTCAGGTACCTATGGTTGCTATGGGCTCAGACGCTTTTCAAGAAATTGATATTTTTGGCTTATCACTAGCTTGTACAAAACACTCTTTTCAAGTACGCGATGTAAATGAATTAAATGATATTTTACAACAAGCATTCGCTATTGCGCTAGAAGGCCGACAAGGGCCCGTTCTAGTTGATATTCCAAAAGATATTCAGACAGCCCTTGTTGATAACCCAGTAAGTAATTTACCTCAATCTCAACCAGTACTAGTGAATGGTAAAAGTGATCATCAATTAAAAAATCAACCTGCCAATGTAGGTACAGCACTAGCCCTTTTAAACCAAGCTAGCAAGCCAGTTTTATATGTCGGTGGTGGTGTTGGTATGGCTGGCGCTGTTGATGAATTGCGGTCTTTTATATCGAATACCAATATTCCTAGTGTCGCCACTTTGAAAGGTTTAGGCGCTGTAGAACCTACCGATGAACATTATTTAGGTATGTTAGGTATGCATGGCACGAAAGCGGCAAATTTGGCGGTGCAAGAATGCGATTTATTAATTGCTGTTGGTGCTCGTTTTGATGACAGGGTAACTGGAAAGTTGAATGAATTCGCTCCCCACGCAAAAGTCATACATTTTGACATCGATCAAGCGGAAATAAATAAACGTAGAACTGTCGAAGCTGCAATATTAGGTGATTTGAAAGTTAACTTGCCCGCATTAGCTATTCCTTTGTCGATTGATGAATGGCAAGAAAAGTGCAAAAAAATGAAAGATGATTTTGCATGGCAATATGATCACCCTGGCGACACTATTTTTGCGCCAGCTCTTTTAAAAGAAATTAGTGAGACTATGCCTAAGAACACTGTGGTAACAACTGATGTTGGGCAACATCAAATGTGGTCTGCCCAGCATATGTTATTTGATCACCCGACTAATTTTTTAACAAGTGGCAGCATGGGGACTATGGGTTTTGGTTTGCCTGCGGCAATAGGCGCACAAATAAGTAGACCTGATGACACAGTTATCGCAGTTACCGGCGATGGTTCATTTATGATGAATGTTCAAGAATTATCGACAATCAAACGTTTTCAATTGCCTGTGAAAATTGTCCTTATTGATAACAGTAAATTGGGCATGGTACGTCAGTGGCAAGATATCTTTTTCGATGGCCGTTTAAGTGAAACCGATTTATCAGATAACCCTGACTTCGTCATGCTTGCTAACGCTTTTGAAATTAAAGCTCAAGTAATTACTGATAAAAATCAAGTAAGTGCCGCGATAAAAGAAATGTTAGCTCATCAAGGAGCTTACTTGCTGCAAGTTAAAATTGATGCCACCGATAATGTTTGGCCACTTGTGCCACCTAATACTGCCAATGATAAGATGATGGAGAACCGCTAATGCAAAACGTAAATACTCAACAACATACTTTACGTATAACCGCGCAAGATCAACCCACTGTGCTTGAACGTTTATTGCAAGTTACCCGTTATAGAGGTTTTTTAGTCACAGGCATGACCATGTTTCCATGCGCTGACGATAATGCCTTGGACATTGAACTAACTGTGCAAAGCGACAAATCGATAGAGCAATTACACCATCAATTAAATAAACTGATCGATGTTAACAATGTCACCGTAGATAGCAATATGATTGCTCAATGTAGTGCGTAGTTTGTCTTGCTTATTATTGTAGGTCGATGTTTACCTCAACAAATGTTGTTTAAATTATCGGCTTTATTAATAAGCTTTAAACCCAAACATGCGTGTTGTGTCTAAAATTATTTATTTTGGCAAATAGTCGAGCCTCGCTTCACTCGTGTCGACCTGCTGTAAAATGGCATAACTTTTATTATCTTCTACTTTTAATAAAAGAATCAAAAGTACCAGACGAATTATAAGGAATTAACCTAATGGCAAAAGTACAAGCAGATTGGATTTGGTTTAACGGTGAAATCATGCCTTGGCAAAACGCAACCGTCCACGTTATGAGTCATGCTTTACATTACGGTTCTTCTGTTTTTGAAGGTATTCGCGCTTATGAAACCAATAATGGTGTTTGTGTTTTTCGTCTAACAGATCATATTAAGCGGTTGTTTGATTCTGCTAAAATTTATCGAATGAATATTCCTTATACTCAGGATGAAGTAATACAAGCTTGCCGTGACGCGATAATTAAAAACGATTTAAAGGCCTGTTATTTACGCCCGCTCGCTTTTTTGGGTGATATTGGCATGGGATTACGTCCACCTATTGATGCTGTAGCCGATTTAATGATTGCCGCTTTTAGTTGGCAAGCCTATTTGGGAGCTGAGGCAATAGAAAACGGCGTTGATGTAGGTATATCAAGTTGGAATCGCCTTGCACCCAATACGATGCCGACAACAGCAAAAGCAGGTGGGAATTATTTGTCATCACAATTAATTTCAGCCGAAGCTCGTCGCCATGGTTATACTGAAGGTATTGCCATGGATGTAAACAATCAGATTAGTGAAGGTGCGGGTCAAAACTTATTTATAGTCCGCAATGGCATTATATTTACGCCCCCCGCCACAGCTTCAATTTTACAAGGCTTAACTAGAGACGCTGTTTTTGTCTTGGCAAAAGAACTGGGGTACCAAGTACGAGAAGAAAGCATTTCTCGTGAAGCATTGTATTTGGCCGACGAGTTCTTTATGACAGGAACCGCTACAGAAATTGTACCAGTAAAGTCAGTTGATGGAATAACCATCGGCAACGGTAAAAGGGGCCCAATAACAAAAGCCATACAACAATCATTCTTTGGGCTTTTCGATGGTAGTACCGAAGATAAGTTGGGCTGGTTAGAACCGATTAATTAATCAACTTTTACTTGGTTAAAAGTAACGAATTACGAAACATATTAAACAATTTTAAAAATTAAACTGGAAATAAACTGATTATGCCAAAATTAAGATCTGCAACATCAACTCAAGGCCGTAACATGGCTGGCGCTCGTGCTTTATGGCGTGCAACAGGTATGACAGATAGTGACTTTGGTAAACCAATTATTGCTGTCGTTAATTCCTTCACTCAATTTGTTCCTGGCCATGTGCATTTAAAAGACATGGGGCAGTTAGTAGCTGGCGCAATTGAAAAAGCAGGTGCTGTCGCTAAAGAATTCAATACTATTGCGGTCGATGATGGTATTGCTATGGGTCATAGTGGCATGCTTTACAGTTTGCCTTCGCGCGATTTGATAGCCGATTCTGTTGAATATATGGTTAACGCACACTGTGCTGATGCCATGGTATGTATTTCCAATTGTGACAAAATCACGCCAGGCATGATGATGGCCGCTATGCGATTAAATATACCTGTGATATTTGTTTCTGGTGGTCCAATGGAAGCAGGTAAAACAAAGCTTTCTGATCAAATAATTAAATTGGATTTAGTTGATGCAATGATACAAGGCGCTGATCCAAAGGTTTCCGATGAACAAAGTGACCAAATAGAACGTTCTGCTTGCCCTACTTGTGGTTCATGCTCCGGCATGTTTACAGCTAACTCGATGAATTGTTTAGCTGAAGCATTGGGTCTAGCACTTCCAGGTAATGGTTCTATGCTTGCAACTCACGCTGATCGTGAACAATTATTTTTGCAAGCAGGTTCGCAAATTGTTGAGCTTGCTAATCGTTATTATCAACAAAATGATGAAACTGCACTTCCTCGAAATATTGCCAATAAAGCCGCTTTTGAAAACGCCATGTGTTTAGACATTGCTATGGGTGGCTCTACTAATACAGTATTGCATTTATTGGCAACAGCTCACGAAGCTGATATTGATTTTACCATGGAAGACATTGATCGATTATCTCGTTTGGTTCCGCATTTATGTAAAGTAGCCCCTTCGACACAAAAGTATCATATGGAAGACGTGCACAGAGCTGGAGGTGTAATTGCTATTTTGGGTGAACTGGCTCGGGCTAACTTACTTAATACCGATGTTGTAAATGTATTTGGCAGCAGTTTAGCTGATTTACTAGCGAAATATGACGTTGCCGTAACTGATGATCAAGCGATAAAAGACTTCTACCGCGCAGGACCTGCGGGTATTCGTACCACTAAAGCTTTTAGTCAGGATTGTCGCTATGAAACATTGGATGTTGACCGTGAAAATGGCTGTATTCGCACCCGAGAGAATGCCTTTTCTCAAGATGGTGGCTTAGCCGTATTAACAGGAAATATTGCCTTAGATGGCTGTATAGTAAAAACTGCTGGGGTTTCAGCAGACAATCTAATCTTTACTGGTCCTGCTCATGTATTTGAGAGCCAAGATGACGCGGTGGCGGGTATTCTTGATGGCAAAGTCGTCGCCGGTGAAGTCGTTGTTATTCGTTACGAAGGCCCTAAAGGGGGTCCGGGTATGCAGGAGATGTTATATCCAACAACTTATTTGAAGTCTATGGGCTTAGGTAAGGCTTGTGCACTCATTACAGATGGTCGCTTTTCAGGTGGAACTTCTGGTTTATCTATCGGTCACGTGTCGCCAGAAGCTGCTGACGGTGGCGCTATCGCTTTAGTCGAACAAGGCGACATTATTCATATTGATATTCCTAAGCGTGTAATTGAATTCCAAGTAAACGATGAAATCCTTGCCCAACGTAAAGCAATAATGAATGGCAAAGGTAAACAAGCATGGAAACCTATCGATCGCATCCGCCCCATTAGTTACGCGCTTAAAAATTACGCGATGTTGGCGACTAGTGCTGACAAAGGCGCAGTAAGAAATAGAGCATTGCTCGATGGTGAATATGATAATGGTAACCAAACTGACGGTAAAAACTAATGACCGAAGCCGAAAGCCAAGAAATAATAGGTAATCATGAATTGGCACTTGATTACCTCAGGCGCATTTTATTAGCGCCTGTTTATGATGTTGCCGTTGAAACAGAGTTAACGCCTTTAACTAAGTTATCAGCACGTTTAGGGCAGCAAATATTTCTTAAACGAGAAGATCAACAACCGGTGCATTCCTTTAAGTTACGCGGCGCTTATAATAAGTTGAGCAACTTATCTGAAGAAAAGTGCATTCACGGCATTATCGCTGCTTCTGCAGGAAACCATGCGCAAGGTTTGGCCTTAGCAGCAAATAAATTGGGTATAAAGGCAACAATAGTGATGCCGATAACTACGCCAGAGATTAAAGTTGATAATGTTAGACGCTTTGGTGCAGAGGTACGTTTAATTGGCAAAAGTTATAACGAAGCACAAACCGCTTCGTTAAGATTTGCAGAACAAGAAAAGAAAACCTTAATTCACCCCTTTGATGATATAGATGTCATTGCAGGGCAAGGCACCGTGGCTAAAGAGCTATTACAACAACAACCTAATACTGACGTAGTATTTATTCCTGTCGGTGGTGGTGGTTTATTGGCTGGCATGGCGGTTTACTTAAAACAGTTACGACCAAGCATAAAAATTGTCGGTGTTGAAGCAGAAGACTCAGCTTGTCTAAAAGCGGCAATGGAAGCTGGTAAGCCGACAGATTTAGCAGAAGTAGGTTTATTCGCAGATGGCGTTGCCGTTAAGCGAATTGGTGACCATACCTTTAATTTAATTAAGCGGTATTGTGATGAGGTGATCACTGTAACTACAGATGAAATATGCGCTTCAATTAAAGATATTTTCGAGCAAACACGGGTTATTGCTGAACCTGCAGGTGCCCTGTCGTTGGCTGGTTTACAAAAATACTGTCTTAGTAGCTCTTCGAGTGATCCTATCAATAACTCAATGACTGACAATGAAAACTTAGTTGCTATTTTGTCTGGTGCAAATATGAATTTTCATAGCTTGCGGTATGTTTCTGAACGTTGTGAGTTAGGAGAAAAAAAGGAGGCTGTGCTTTCTGTTGCTATTCCGGAAGAAAAAGGGAGTTTTAGACGTTTTTGTCAAACCTTAGGTGGTCGTGTTATTACTGAATTCAACTATCGTTATGTCGGGTGTTCAGAAGATCATAAGCCTGCAAATATATTTGTCGGCGTTAGGTTGGGTGGTGAAGCAGAAGATCGCCAGAAACTAGTGGCGTTGCTAGAAACTGCCCAATATAAAGTCACAGACTTTACTGATAATGAATTAGCGAAATTACATGTACGATATATGATTGGAGGACAGGCTTCTGCTCCGATTCAAGAGCGTCTATTTCGTTTCCAATTCCCTGAATATCCAGGAGCACTGGAAAAATTCTTAGATACATTAGGAGAGCATTGGAATATTACTTTATTCCACTATCGTAATCATGGAGCGGCTTTTGGACAAGTACTTGCAGGTTTCGAAGTCAAAAATGATGACCAGCTAGCGTTTTTTGATCACTTAAAAGCGTTAGGTTACCAGTGGCGGGAAGAAACAGAAAATCAAGCTTATCAGGCTTTTTTAACAAAGTAAGTTAAGTACAGCGTCTGTGGGGTTGCTTTATCAAGTTGTTTACTGCTAAGTGAGAACAAGTATACAGCCATACCTTATAGATTAGATGCATCTGGTCATGGTAGCCTCCTTAATGTAATGAGGAGGTATCCACTAAAACGGGGAAACTGCATTGCCCGTTTGAATCCTTTGATTTAAGTTCTGCGATCAATAAACAAACTAACGCCAATAGAGCCTATAAAAATGCACAACCACGATTAAATGACTTTCCATTGTCGGATTTGAGAACCAATTACGCAGGTATAAACGACTAAATAATGGTTGGTTATAATAGCGAGGAACGAGCACATCCAACACCTATGTATCTGTTACTTAATGGCCTATATTTTAGTTGTCTCAGTAGTTGGCTTTAAAACTAAGTATAGTAATGGGCCTATTGATATAAACACTAACGTTAGCAACGCAAAAGGAAGAAAATACATAATGGATTTACCTAACGTTTTACAATCTTGATACATCCATATTATGGCTAAAAATGCCATAATATATAGATCAAAAACAACTTGTGCGGTATCAGGACTAGAAATCAACTGGTATCCAAAACTTAACAAAGATTATTGAGCAATTGACATGGTATGAGCGGTATAAGCAGTAAAAACAAGTAATATAATTACCGATATTATTCGAAGGTTCAAACCAGTTTCCTTGTTGCAGAGTTTGCTAACATCTAAATCACAGGCTAATTAATAGTTAGCTAATATGTGTCGCAAATTGATCTTACACCACTATTGACTGTCCTCGTTAATTTTCTTGATATGTGTATCTAGTTTGTTGGCATGGTTATTACAATCATTCCAGTTTTCTAAATTTTTTAATGGTGATAAATCAGCTTGTCCGATATCAAAATATTCGTACAAAGGAAAGAAATCAGACCTTGAATCTAATTTTAAGAATAAACTAACAAAAACATTGTCAGGTATATCATTCGTGTTTTTACATCCTTCTAATACACGGACAGAGAAGCCAAAGTCGCTACTTTTACCGCCTTTTTTAAGATGATCCCTCATCCTCTTTTGTAGGTTTTTCATTCTAATTACATCTTCAGTAGATAATGTTAATACGGTTAAAGCTTCATTGTTTTTAAGCTCTTCCGTTATTGTTGTGACCCGTGGAGTATTATCAACGACTAAAAAATACTGTTGCAATACCTTTAAATCTAGTTTGTCGCTATGAATAGAAAATTTCAATTCAACGTTCCCCGTTTGTACTTGTATGACATTCGATCTTTTGACAGCAATTGAAATAGCATCAGGGTGAAATTCGAGCGGATTTGTCGTCATCATTTTATACACACTGGACAATGGAATCCCTGCACAACCTATAATAGATAACACCATGAGTAACAACATTATTCTTTTCAAAACACCCAATCCTTATTTAATTATATAAACATACTATTTTTAATCTCAAATAAGACTCGCGTTTATGATTTTAGTTCCGAGCGGGATGAATGATTTACCAACGTCCCAATACGAGGCTAAGTAATAGTTGTCTAAAATGTGAAGTAAAGCGAAGCGAATCGCAGCCAATAGCTGCGTGTTCGAATTTTATTGGCTTGTTGTATTTCCGGATGCAGGATTATTTGATAATTGAAATATCTGCAGCCTCTAAAACTGTTTTTGCGCCTGCCCGTTCGATAACTTTTAAGAGTGTTGTTTGAATAGTTTCGTCATTTCTAGCATCACCATTGCTGGAAAACTTTTGCTCTTGGGCAGCAACCCCCTCTTCTGAGATAAAGCCAACAACGACTTCAGTTGCGCAATTAGCTGAATCACCAAAATAGGTTATTGAAATTTGAGGGTAACCCTGAAATCCTTTTTTAACTCTTTTTGTTATAAGTTTTGTCGATTTATCCAAATTCATAATATGTATCCATAAGAAATATAACGCTTTGCTAAGTGAAAAATAAAGGTTAGCTATAAAGTGATCATAGAAACAGCCAACTGATTTTTTGTCCTGATTAATTTGCTTATAAGCACCAGCGCTAAATCTTTTCCTCTTGAGGGTACGCCTGCCCATCATCTTGGTTCGAAGCAGGTGATGAAGCATGTCTATGCAGCCACACCCACCTGTCTGTTTTTCTTAATGCCACACTCCAACGAATTGGTAGTTCTAGTTTATTTCCCTGATATTCAAGGTGAATCATTAAGGAAATGGCAACTACAGCATAATCGTTTGAAATATTAACCTTTGACCATTGCCATTCAAATTTATTTGCAGTAGCTTCAGCAAAATTTCTAAGAAACAAGTCCTTTACTGAGTCTCTTCCTACGCAAAGTTCATCAGCACCCGTACCGATTACAGAAATATCGTCACTGTCCTCAAAGACATGCATTAATGCATCAATATTTTTGGCACAATATGCTTTGGCATAATCCCCTAAAGTTGATCTGATCTCTTGTTCTTCTGTCATATAACACCTCTAGTCAATATTAATTACAAAGTTCAAAGTCCTTATTCCCCCTTAATAAAAGGAAATTTGTAGTTGACTAAAATGCTGAACTCAGCAAAAACAGCCAACTCCATTGTCCTTATTAATTTGCTTATACCTCACGTGAGCCGAGACAAACTTATAAAGCGCTTTTCACTGTACAATACCCAAAAATAGATAAGTATTAAATAAAAAAGCTTATAAGAAGGAAAAGTTCCGCGTTTGCACGAAACTAAATTTCAACCTAACTTTATTTAGTTATAAGGTTATTTTTTCAATTAGTTAAAAAGGTGCGATTCAGCCGAGTATGTAGAAAGGAGGATTATTTCCGTATTTACGTCAGAAATACGGAAAATACTAGAACCTGAAGTTCAATCTATCTATTAGAGTTTTTATCTCTTTTTGTAGGCCTTGACCAACCAGCAATATTACGTTGTTTACCACGAGCAACAGCTAAGTCGTCTGCTGCTACATCTTTAGCAATAACGGAACCTGCTCCCACAGTTGCCATTGCGCCAATATTTACAGGCGCTACTAATGAACTGTTTGATCCGATAAAGGCCCCTTCACCTATGACTGTTTGTGACTTATTCACTCCATCATAGTTACAAGTAATTGTGCCTGCGCCAATATTCACTTTTCTGCCTATCTCACTATCACCTAAATAAGACAAATGGCCAGCTTTTGCTCCTTCTCCCATGGTTGTTTTTTTCATTTCTACAAAATTACCCACATGAGAGTCTGTTAACATCGTGGTACCTGGCCTTATACGCGCAAATGGGCCCACTGAACAGTAATCGGCTATCTTTGCTTCTTCTATAATACTGTTTGGCTTTATTTCGCTTTTTTCACCTATTGTGCAGTTTTTCAAAATACAGTTAGCACCAACTTTTACACCATTAGCAATAGTCACTGACCCTTCAAAAATACAATTGACGTCGATAATCACTTCTTCACCAACGGTTAATTCACCTCGTACATCAATACGAGCAGGATCACGTAACGTTGCTCCAGCAATCATTAATTCTTCAGCTTTTCTTTGTTGAAAAGCACGTTCTAAACCTGCCAGTTGCACTCGATTATTGGCGCCTTCTACTTCTATTTCAGTATCAGGGTGTGCTGTAGCTATAATTTTATTTTCACTATGAGCTGCGGCAATAATATCAGTGAGGTAGTATTCACCTTGGGCGTTATCGTTTGATAGATTAGCTAACCAACGTTTTAAGTCGCCGCCATTGGCCAATAAAATACCTGTGTTACATTCATTAATTTTTAATTGTTCTGCATTAGCATCTTTTTGTTCAATGATACCTATAACTGTATTTTTCTCATCTCGAATAATACGTCCATAACCTGTCGGATCTGATAAATAAACACTTAATAAGCCCATGCCAGCTTCAGACTTAACAGCCAATAAACTTTTCAAAGTAGTTACTTTTGTCAGCGGCACGTCGCCATAAAGGACTAAAACATCTTCATCATCTTTTACAAAAGGCGATGCCTGATCTACAGCATGACCCGTTCCTAATTGTTCAACTTGCTCGACAAATGTTAAGTCATCACCCGTAATTTGTTGCTTAAGTACTTCACCACCAAAGCCATAAACAACATAAATATTTTTCGCGTCTAGTTGACGGGCACTATCAATAACATGACTAACCATAGGTCGGTCAGCAATTGGATGTAATACTTTAGGTAGAGAAGACCGCATACGAGTACCTTTACCCGCAGCTAAAATAATGACTGATAATGACATGATATTTCCATTAGTATTTTTATAGGACAATTGTATCTTTTTTAACTAGAAATAATACGTTATTTTCCAGCTATTTTATTTCTGTTCTTTAAAATAAAAAAACGACCTATTACATCACGTAATGGTCGTTTTTTATTCACTAAAACTTAGTGTTAGGTATAACTAACCGAATGAGTTAGCTTAAACTTTCTTTTTAGTCGCTTGAATAACGCGTAATTGCGCAGTCACACGCGCTAATTCAGCAGCTACATCGGCATAGTTCACGTCATCGCCATGAGCGTTT
>Ga0105356_10006032_pt1 | contig 11366 bp, 8 predicted proteins | sample GOMGulsemesocosm_3_FD_83502 | JGI IMG/M metagenome (GOLD analysis project Ga0105356, IMG submission 83502) | Methane-oxidizing microbial communities from mesocosms in the Gulf of Mexico - GOM9D Gulf of Mexico | ecosystem: Environmental > Aquatic > Marine > Cold seeps | place: Gulf of Mexico...
AAAAGCGTGCAAGGGTATTTTCTGTATTAACGGAATAATGTGCAGTGACCTTTTTAAGTTTTACGTTTTTATTATTAATTGCGCCGGTTAAATACTTAGCTCTTAATTGTTCAAAATAGCTTAAATAATGAATGGTATTAATACCACTATTTAAAGGCTGCCTTAGTTCATAACCTTGTTGTGCTTGCTTATCTATTTGACCACCATCAGGTAGATATGCTCGCTCAAAGCGACCAAAAGCAACATCATCACCTTTACCTGTACTTTCACCAAGTTCATTGACTACAGCGCTTCTCACTAAATGTGGTTGACGATGAGAAGGTACATTACGGTTATACAGTTTTTGCCAGTAGCGCCCTTTAACTAAAGAGCCAACAACGGGGTTTAAATCGCCTAATGCTTCCCATTTAGCAGCAAACTCATTTTGGTTTTGTCGTGCAATGGCTCTAAGGTGATGTGCTTTAATAATGTCTGGGCCACTTAGCCTGACACCACCGGTATTCTGGGTTTCAAAAAAACGATAAGCATCGTCTTCGCTACGAGTAACAACCAGCGTTAAATTGATTTTATTGGCATCAAATGTGGCAATTTGGCTAGCATTACTGCTCGTTGAGTATTCCTGTAACCACGCGAGGTTTTTGACGATTTGCCGTTGCGATTCTGGCGAGTCGTAACTTAATGACAGTTCAAAAGGGCCTGAGTCAATAGAGCTTGGTTCAAATGCATCTTGTTCGTTAACTTGATTAGCTGCGTTAGCCTTATGGGATAAATATTGTACATAAGCAATTAACGCTAATGTTGTTAAACGTTGCTGACCATCAATAATATTTAACTGACCATTCTCTGAGGACTGGTGCAAAATAACACTGCCTAAATAATACCCGTAGGCACTATTGCTTTGTGTTAAAGCGCTTTGTGCTAAATCACCTAAAAAAAGCTGATAATCACTTAGCAGTTTTTTTATTTGTACCTCGCCCCAACGATAAGGGCGCTGATACTCAGGTATCGCTAATTCACCAATAATTTCTATATTATTGGCGCTAACAATACTTTGTTTACTGAATAACTGCGCTAAGGTACAACTTGCCACTTCAACCGACATACCACTTCCTTGTTAGTTAATTTCTGAGTCCAATTCAGGTACTTTAATTTTGCCCGTTACCGCACTGTTGATCAGCGTGGTTTTGTATTCTTTAAGTTTTGCGATTTGTTGCTGTGTTGATGAGATACCTTCATCATGTTTTTCAGTTTGAATATGAAGGTATTCTAGTATTTTTTCTTGTTCTTCAACTGGTGGGATTGGAGCACAAAAACCTTCTATTTGATCTGAGCTTATATGAGGAACACTTATACCTGTTAGCATCGGGCCAAAGTAATCAAGGAATAGATTCGTTGAAAGTAAAAGCTTTATATAAGCCGTTAAAGCATTTTTATTCCCTCGGATTCTGCCCACTCGCTGTAAAAGCAAGCAAGGTAAATCATCTTTTTTTATTTCAGTAACTCTTATGCCTGTTGATACCCACGGCCTATCCATTGCAATCACTAAGTCACCTTCTTCTAAAAAGTATTTTTCTAAACCTTTTACTTTATTTTCAGGCCAATAAACAACTTCATTCCACTTTGTGTAACTAGGTGATACATTAATACCTCTAAGCAACCTAATATCTGTAGATTTTGTTGAATAGAGTTCACTTTTAAACGCATAGCCAGGTAAAATTTCAATATAGTATTTTAACTTTGAAAAATCCCAGTATTCAGGTATTTCGCCAATCCAATCAACACCTGAATCTTTCGTTGGCGCATTAGGGTCCAAGCCTTGAGTAACCGCTTGCTGGATGATGATTTGCTTACGCTCTTTTAACAGCTCAATTTGCTTTTCTTTGATGGCTATCGCTTCATCAATCTGTACTGTTTTTATGTCGAGGAAGTTAGCAATGTTAGTTTGTAAGTTCTTAGGGATATCAAATACTGGGAGCCGATAAAAATCCTGAAAACTAAGGTTTTGACGCAATCCTGTTCCAAACTTATACAAAACTTTTGTTGTATCTAACGAATGCAAATAATAATAGAGAAATTTTGAATCAAACTTTTCATTAATCTTAAGGTTTAAATATGCACTAGTGATAATACCGTGATTTTCAGATAGCCCAGTTCTTAGGCTCGTCTTATCGTTTTGTAAATCCATACAACGTATGATGAGATCGCCAGGTTCAACAATTTGGTATGTTTCAAATGACTCAGGCACCAAGCCAACAAGCTTTTCTTTAGGTTTAACAATAATCTTTCCGTAGCTTAACGAAAGAACACGATCCTCTTTCATTCCTTTATTATTTCGCTTATTTTCACTATAAGCTCTAAAACCGGGAACTATATTCCACTCATTAGGAATATCACCTAACCAATCTACTCCGGAATCTTTATATGCCTCGTATTTAGGCATTACAGCTAATTCAGCCATGGTTATTCTCCTTGAACCTTAGCCAAATCAACACCTAGAATATCTGCAATTAACCCTTCGGCTTTTTGTTCAAGGCTGATGATATCAGTTGCAACTTCATCCATTGCACGCAAAGGTTTGTGCTGATAGAAGTACTTGTTGAAGCTAATTTCATAACCAATTTTGGTGCTATCCAGGTTTATCCAAGCCTCACTAACATGAGGTTGTACTTCATCAAGGAAATATTGGTGAATTTCACTGTTATCATTAGTTGCATCTTGGTCTTCAAGGTAAGTCAGTGGTACTGATTCAGCATCACGTAAATCTGAATTAGGCTCGTATGTAGTGAACTCGTTTTTGTTAGCTTTTGTGTAATAGCCAAAATCGGCCAAATCAGATGCTTCACAACCTAAGTGATGTAATAATTCATCAAGTTTGTCTTGCTTGAACTTAACCACTTTCTTTATCACTTTTTCCGCATTTTCATCGTACCAACTTATGGCATTCACGACAGTGGTGTAAAAGGCTTTGCGCTTATTTGGCTTTATATCCGCTAAAACATCAGCTGAAACTTCTTTAAATTGAGCTTCCACATCACATTTAAATAAGTTGTAATCGTTATATTCTTTGGTGATGGTTTCAGCAAGCTTGTTTGCAAGCTCGACCAATAACTTACCGTTTTGCCAAGTATCTGTTGATAACAACTTAGCTTTCGCTTTAGCGTTTAGGTTGATGTCGTTATCTTCACACCAAACGATTATTTCTTTCTCTTTTACTTTATCGTTAGCTGTAAAAAAGTCAGCTTGATAAACTTTGTCGCCATATTCAGCGTAGAGATGCTCCATTGGCTCGCGTAGTGTTTTATCGAATCGTAGTGGTGCTATGAGTTCGTCTTTAAACTGAGCACTTCGTCTGTCTGGGCGTTCAATATTAACTTTGTAGTAACCAAAGTCATCATTATTAAATACTTTGGCAGCAATACCTGTAGGATCTTTATCTTGCGTTAACTGGCGTTCAACGCTTGCAGAATCAAGGTAAGTTTGGGTAATTTCAGTAATATGTTCTGGCGAGAACTCACAGTTTTTATTACCTAAATTTTTACGGAGCTTTTTAAACAACAAGCTTGCGTCAATGAGTTGTACTTTGCCTTGGCGATTTTGAGGTTTGTTATTATTCAGTAGCCAAATATAGGTGGTGATACCTGTGTTATAAAATAAATTGTTTGGCAGTTGCACTATGGCATCTAGCATATCGTTTTCGATGATGTAACGGCGAATGTTACTTTCGCCCGAGCCTGCATCACCAGTAAATAAACTTGAGCCATTATGAACAGAAGCAATGCGAGAGCCTAATGGGCTGGTAGCTGTTGATTTCATTTTACTGACCATTTCCATTAGAAACAGTAATTGGCCATCACTAGAGCGCGGTGTAGCATCAACAAAACCTTCTTTGGGTAAATTGCCCCAGTAATCTTTTAACACGACCTGAAAGCGTGAGTCGATAACGTCTGAGCCTTCTTTAATATGCTTTTGCTCACTTGCCCAGCTTTTACCGTATGGTGGGTTAGATAAACAAAAATCAAACCGTTGGCCTGCAAATTCATCAGTAGAAAGCGTTGAACCTACTTTGATGTTTTTAGGATCGTTACCTTTGATCATCATGTCTGACTTACAAATAGCGTAGGTTTCGTCGTTAATCTCTTTACCGTATAAGTTAATATCGCGGGTGGTGTTTTCTACTGGGTATTTTTCATTAATAAAGTTTTGGGTTTCGGTAAGCATACCGCCACTACCACAAGCAGGGTCATAACAGGTTAATGTTAGCGGTAAATCTGATTTGATTGGGTCAAATACAAGGTGAGTCATTAACTCAATTACTTCACGTGGCGTAAAGTGCTCACCAGCCTCTTCGTTGTTGTCTTCATTAAATTTACGAATGAGCTCTTCAAACACATAACCCATGCCTAAATTACTTAAGGCTGGTAGTTTATTACCTTCAGGATCTTCAACCTCATCAGGCGTTAAGTTGATATAAGGAGAAACAAACTTCTCTAATACATCAAGCAATACATCTTTACCTGCCATATGTTGAAATTGAGATTTTAAGTCAAAACACTCGATAATTTCTTTAACGTTGGCACTGAAGCCGTTTAAGTATTCTTCAATATTCGCCAAGATGATTTGGCGGTTATTGGTCGCAGTTTCTTTAATGCTGGTTAATGTCCATTTAGAAGTGTTGTAAAACACATAACCTGCGGCATCAATTAAAGGTGCATCATCAAGCTCTGTTGCTTCCATTTCTTCCACTTGGAACTTTACTTCAGCAAGCACCGCTTCTTTTGTGGGTTCAAGTAAGGTATCTAAACGGCGTAACACCACCATAGGTAAAATTACGTCACGGTATTTACCACGCACGTATACATCGCGCAGGCAGTCGTCAGCAATTGACCAGATAAAAGAAATTAGTTTGTTATGTGCGCTATGATCCATGGTATCTCTTATAATATTTTTTTAATTTGCCAACATATGTTATTACAGGCATTGCTTTAAATGATTCAATTACCGTTATTTAGCAAGTAAAGGTTCTAAAATTGGATAAACAACAATAGTTAATGCTGTAGCCCCTAACAAACTACATGCAACTAAACCTATAGTTAAATTTTTTATTTGTTTGCTTTTTTGCTCTAACAGTATTTGCTTTTGCTGATTTTCAGCTGAAAAGGTGCTTTGTTGTTGTGATAATCTCTTTTGATATTGTACATCTAACTGCTCAATTTTACTTAAGATTTCACTTTGAGAGTTCAGCATTTCACTTTTTAGAATTTGATTTTCATTTTTAGTATTTATTTCCAGGTTGGCTAAAGTTGAATTTGTTTTATCTAAAGTATTTTCATGAGCTTGCAGATCTTTGATTAACTCTAATTTCTGACTGTTAACTTTTTCTTCTAATGTATCTATATTGAAATTTGACTGTTCAATAGATTTTTGCTGATTTGATAACTCTGTCTTTAACTCTTTATATTTAGTTTCAGCATCAGACTTTAAATTAACTAAATTAGAATTAGTTTGTTCACTAGTATGAGATAAAGTATCGAAATTCTGAACCACAATAGAGTTTAAATTATTAAATGAGTCATCAAAATATGCCTGTGTATCTTTAAGCTTATCACTAAACTCAATGTTTATTTTTGCTAATTGGGATTGCAGTTCAATTTCAAACTGCTCTAGTTTACTATTAAATACATTAACTTCTTGTTCAAACCTAATAAGTAAGCTTTCTTTTATTTGATTAATCACCGATAGCTCTAGCTCTAATTTAGCAAAGATTGTACTTTTCATTTCTTTAACTTCATTAGCAATTAGAATTAATTTTTGTGCATCTTTTTGTGTTAACCCTTTAAGCTCAAAATAGTCATCTATTAATTTTTGTAATTTTTTCTGTTCCTGCAGCTGTTTTTGTTGTTGCTGATCTAGTTGAACATTTGCAGAAGATAATTCTTTAGCCTGCTTTTTAATTTTATTCTGTTGGAGTTCTAGATTAGCTTGTTGTTGAGTTAAAAGTTTTGATTGCTCTATTGATATAACCATAAGTTGGCCAAGCTTTTTAGAAAAACTTTCTTGAAGCTCTGCAGCATCTAGCTGAGCAGAATCAAGTTTATCGGAATTCCACCATCTAGAAACCCAATTTCGTTCTTCATGCTTTTTTCTAGCTTCTTTCAAGTTACCCAATTTATCATAATCATTTTTAAAACCTTTAATTAACGAAGGCATATCGATCTTTTTTAATAAATCTTTTGATATCGTAACTTCTGCCATTTCTTTTACAACTAAATCCATTTTTACTGCTCTCCTAATTTATATTGACTTAATAAGTTGCTTAATGAACGTTCTTTTGATGCTAATTCTTTGGTTTCATCAGCTAGCTTTTGATTGAAAGATATTTGCATTTTAGTTTGTTCTTTTGAGGTGTTTAATGCTGAATTCTTTGCATTGATTGCTACAGCAAACTCTCTTTGAATGTAGCCATAGCCATCCGCTATTTTAATATAGTTTTGAGATTGGCTGTATTGTTCTTCAATCCAAAGAGCCATTTTGTCAATATTGCCCTTCATAACATTTAAGTTATTTTCAAACGCTTCAAGTAATTGCGTCCCTTTATCTGATAACCAATCGAAAAACCTGTCTAAGCCATAGACTAACAAGGCTGTTGCTATTCCAGTTAAAATTGCTGTTATTGCTGGTGCAACAATTCCAGCAATAGGAGTGAGAATTGGTATACTCATAATAAATGCTTGTATCGCTTCTTCAAAAAACATACCTAAACCGGTAACAACTGCTACAGAGAGTATTTTGGTTACTTCCCTGGTTACTTCAATTGCACTATAGTTTTTAGGTGGATTAACCATGAACTTAATCGCTTTCCAAATACTTTTAATACTTTCACGAATAATTGTGACAACCTTTGCTGATGTTTTTACAATATTATTAATCAAAAAGGTTAATAAGTTACTAAAAAAACCTTGGATACCACCGCCAAGAGCAGCTTTACCTGCATCTTTAAATTTAGCTATAACTCTTTTAGCCACTCGTTTAATTGCAGCTATTAACTCATCAATTAAATTTTCATTTTTCAACTTATTAAACAATTGCTTTGTTTCGATAAAAACACCATTTACAAATTCATAAATGAGCACTCCAAAAGCTTGCCTCATAGCCATTTTACCAGCTTCCTTTGCGCCTGTAGAAAGTAGTTCTGCACCTTGTTTTTGTATTTGTGCTTTTAAAATATCAGCTTCAATAGCTTCTTTGGCTTTTGTATCAGTTTCTTTAAGTAAATCACCATCAACACCAAAGGACTCAGCATTAGTCTTTCCTTTATCTGCTTTTCTTTCAGAATCGGCCCATTCCAGCTTATCTTTGTCTTGCATTGATTGGTTTATATTACCTTCAGTTGCAACTAAGTTTGCATCTTGATTTGCCATAGCTACACGTTCTTCTTGAGACATGTATAAATTAGCTTTCGAGTCGGTTTCTATTGTTTTAGCTGCTACAACATGATCTAAATGAGTTTGACCATCTTTTGTTAAGTTTTCACCCGTATAAGCACTCACAATAGGATCATCGCCTTTAAACATTTCCTTGCGCTTGCCTGGTAAGTCAGCGTCATATGGCGATCTATCATAGCCACCATTTTCGCTATTTTTCCACTGTTCAAAACGTTCCTGATCTTTATCTGTAGCAGTAACACCCTGCTCAAAGTTTTTTGTTGTCGTTACGTTACCGCCATCTTTATCATCAAACATAGATGGAGTTAGTCCAAAAGGTCCGATAATTTGTTGAAGAACCTGGGTCTGACAACTATCAAGCAGATCTTGCATTCGTTTTTCTTTTAGTTCAGCTTTAGTTGATTGTTGGTTTGCCATTTCCATTCCTTATGTAAATTGATAACTAGGAGCGATCGACAAACTATCAATCCTCTGTAATTCTTTAATATTTAAATCAGCCATTAATAATCTAGTACTATGGCTGTATATTTTTTGTGAATGTACTATATCTATTTAGTTATTTATTTCAGTTACACTTTGTAATCGTGTAATTCGAAACCTTTAAAACTTCATTTTTATAATTTAATCTGCATATACCGAGTGTTTACCATTGTTAATTTGTTCAGCAAATAAAACTTTTCTTGTACTTCTGTAGGTAATCAAGATTTATCCTTACTTAATATTGCTAAACGATTATTGATCACACGCATAATCTCTGTGATTAAATTAAAATTTGTACTAATTTATTTATGCTCAAAATTAATTAATTCAAGCGAGTGGTTAAATTGCTTAGTTTCAAGTATTAACGATGGGCTTTGCAGCACTAATAAGCGATATAAAAATGTATGATGCGAATTTGAATTAAAAACTATTTTGAAATGGTGTATGAGTTTAATACTAAAATCAGGACCAAATATCTGACCAAAAAGTGAAAAGTTAAAATCAAAAAAAGCGAAACGCTGATTTAGAGCAAAATTTAAATCCTTTAAATTTTTAACCATACTTTTATAAACATCCAGAATTTAAATAGTACAAACGTTCTAATTATTAAAAAACCATAATAACAACAACACTTTAAATTTCAATGAAAAAAGATATTTTCATTAGGAATTTACCTTTTAAGCATATTGATAGATGATATTAAATGGTGAATTTAAACAGTATGATTTAAATAAGGGGGAAGATATTAATTGTAATTATTGTAGGAGATAAAGAATCTTTAATATTGTGCTTTTATTATTAGCATATATTAAGATGTATTATTTAACTTATTAAACTGAGTTTCTACCTCTAATGGATCAGGAAATATCTCTGAAATATCACATTTCAATAACTGTATGATTTCATAAAGCCTTTCACAAGATACAGGCACAGTACCAGTTTCAATTCTACTTAAATAACTTGCTTCAATACCTAATTTACCCGCTATTTCTCTTTGAGATATAGCGCGTTTTGTACGAACCAGCTTTATATTCATACCAATAATACTTTGCACCGACGACATCTAACTATTCCAGATGTAAAAGTACAATTTTCCCATATTGCGGATAGCTAACCCATGACATATAATGAAATTAATTGACATATATATCAATTACCGTATTTTTTTAGTCTAAAAAGAGAAGTAATGAAAGTTAACCCTTTAGTTTGTAAAGTTATTTGTATGGCAAATATCGATCATTTTTCCGCTGTTGAAATTAGAACTGCTTACATAGTCCTTGCAAATGATAGTACTTTAAATGGTGCTAAAATCAGAAAATTAGTATATTCAGAATTACTAAAGCTTGTGAAAAGTGGATGGTTAATAAAGCTAAAATCTGATGTTAAAGGGATCACTCGTTTTAAAAAATCAGATAAGTTTAACTCTGATGAACTAAACAAGAATATTTTAAATCAAGTAGATTCAAGCCATTCAATTTTAATTAAACAACTAAACCATAATCTTAATAAATACAATTCTGATCTGTTGCAAGGTTTAGGTGAGTTAGAAACTTACACTGCGATACGAAATGAGCATCCTAATATTCGGGAACTGTTAAAAACAAAAGTAATGGCCGTGCAAGAAAATAGTCACATTCTGAAAGGTAAAATCAATGCTATTGAAGAAATTTTAAAAGTAACATTGAAGAAATAATAAATGAAACTAAGAAATTGGCAATCAGAGTGTATTAACTCTGCAATTCAAAAATATACATATAACAAGCACTTCTTAGCACTAGCGACTCCTGGAGCAGGTAAAACTATTATGGCTGCGGCCTTAGCTAAGCACCTATATGATCAAAATGAAATTGATCTAGTACTGTGTTTTTCACCTTCTATTATTGTCGCTTGTGATTTTAGTTCAGCATTGAGAAAAGCGTTTGATATGTACTTTGATGGTAACATCGGCTCTTTAGGCAATTCTTTTACTTATCAAAGTCTAAGCTCTTTAAATAACGAAGTTTGGCGTTTATTTGATAGGTTTCGTGTTTTTGTTATTTTTGATGAAATACACCACTGTGCAGGTTCTAACTCTGAAAACGCAAATTCATGGGGTGAGCCAATAATCTCAAAAATTAAAGAAAATGCGACTTATACAATTGCATTAACGGGCACACCTTGGCGCTCTGATGCATTACCAATTGTACTTGCGGACTACTGTGATAAGTCTGGAAAAATACAATGTGATTATATTTATGGTTTAAATAAAGCGATTAAAGATAATGTTTGTCGAACGCCAAGAATTATTGCATTAGATAATAATAAAATATCGGTTATTGAAGATGATGAAACCAATTGTTACACCAGTTTTATTACGCTTCTATCTAACTCTACAGTGACATATTCAACAATAGTTACAAATGAAATTGTTATAAAACAACTACTAAACAAAGCAGATAAAAAGCTGAATCAACTTCGCAGCGTTAATAATAATGCAGGAGGATTAATCGTAGCTTCATCTATTACTCACGCAATACAAATAAAGATTATTTTAAATAATTATATTGGTGCTGATGCGACAGTGATCACCAGCAATGAAAAAGAACCTAGTAATCTTATAAAAGCTTTTAGTAATAATAGCGATAAGTGGGTGATCAGTGTTGGGATGATATCAGAAGGCACTAACATTCCACGGTTACAAGTTTGTTGCTACCTTTCAAATATAAAAACAGAAATGTATTTTCGACAAGTTTTGGGTCGTGTACTCAGAATAACTCATTCCCACAATCAAGAAGCTATATTATTTATGCCTGCTGCTCCTGAGTTAATTGAATATGCGTATCGCTTATCTGAAGATATTCCAAATGATTTGCCCTGTGTAATAATTTCAGAAATGACTGAGGAAGTTATAGTTGATAACGATTTATTTCATGAATCAAATGACCAAAACATTGGTTCTGAATCTCCCATAATTGTAGATATAGAAATTGAGCCTAATTTCACAAGCAGTGATAATAACGAATTATTAAGTACAAATAATGACTCTGAATTACAAGTTTGCCTAAGTCCAAGGACTAATAGAACTATCAATATTTTAGGTGATTATCGACATGACGAGCTAGAAATAGATGGATTTGATAATTTAATCATATCAGACAAGTCGATAGCGAAATTAAACCATTATAATTCTGAAGTATTTTAGAAGCTTAGTTGTAATTTAACTCACTACTTAGAATACAAATAAATATACCTAGTTTTTAAAACAACTTATTTATAAATAGAGATTATAATGCCCAAAATAGTATATATTGATATGGACGATACGCTTTGCCATTATAGTTTGGCTCACAAAAAGTATAAAAAGGAATTCCCTGAAATAAACTACCCACAAAGCCAGGCGAATTTCTTCAAGGACCTCAAACCTATCGAACTTGCTATTGAAAGTGTAAAAATGCTTATAAATAG
>Ga0105356_10006039_pt1 | contig 11357 bp, 7 predicted proteins | sample GOMGulsemesocosm_3_FD_83502 | JGI IMG/M metagenome (GOLD analysis project Ga0105356, IMG submission 83502) | Methane-oxidizing microbial communities from mesocosms in the Gulf of Mexico - GOM9D Gulf of Mexico | ecosystem: Environmental > Aquatic > Marine > Cold seeps | place: Gulf of Mexico...
ATGTTTCTTATCTAGACTTTGTTCTGATATTAATAATATATTACGATCGACTAAATATTGACTGATACTCTTGATCTCAGTAACTCTTTTATTTTTAATAATGAGAACTTGAATGTTTGAGGTATTTATAAAAGGGTCGTAGTGTTTTACGGAGAGCGATTTATTTCTAATTTTTCGTTGTTGGTAGTTGTTGTTGAGGGTGGAGATATAGCTAGAAGTACCACCGTAGACTCCTATGTTTAATGTGGTTGGCGAATGTTCATCTGGCCATTCTGTAAACTGAATAATTTTGTGAATCATAACTGACTGTAGGTCTGCCATTGTTAGCTGAGATGCATGGACACTAGGAGAGAATATGCTGATTACTAGCAACAGTTTGATTACTTGCTTGAGCTTTGTGAATGCTGCGTAATGATAAAAATTCGTCATACTTTAATAGTCATGTTGCAGTTTGGTATATAGGTTTCGTCCAGCCATTGGAAGATCAGCAGGAATGGCTGGAACAGGTAAAGTAATGGGTTCTTGGCTCCGCTCAGCAAATTTATTATCCAGTAAGTTTTTAAGAGAGAATTTAACATTCAGAGGGTAGGTGGTCGCTTGATGGCAAAGAGTTAAGCTGATGCTGGCATAGTCATTGATATCTGCTCGGTTATCTCCACTTACTCGGTCTTGTTGCCACCCCCAGTTTATTTGACTATTCAGCTCCCAGTTTGTTTGGAAGTGCCAGTCACTGCATAAATGAGCTTGGTGATTAGGGCGTTCGCTAATATCGTCATGGCTTGCACTGTCTTCTAGATATTGATAAGTGTAATTCATATAAAGCTTCAGTGACTCATCTATTGGAATAGTTAGCTCTAATTCAGCACCACAATCGGTTCGTTTGCCTGCATTTTGGACTGTAGTGGCCGCGTCTTCTGTAATAAAGGCAATGTAGTCGTTAATATCATAATAATACAGGTTACTATTAATAGAGTAGCTGCATATAGAGTGGTAAGAAAGGGCAAGTTCAAAGGTATTGATGCTCTCAGCTTTTAAATCTGGGTTGCCTAATATTGTGGGATTGCTAGTACCATGAAACTCTACAATTGAGGGGGTTTTGAAGGCTCTACCATAGAGTATTTCTGGGTTTTATCTTTATTGGCTGCCCAGGTCAGCGCAAATCGATGATCGGTTGTATTGCCGAAGTCTGAATAGTAGGAAGTGGCGTGACTTTCCAGTCAAGTTATTGGTTTTAATTACTTTTTTTACTGTTGGCTAGTTCTTTGAGTAATAGTTTCCGAAACCAAACTTGCTCTGCAGGCAGGTTCTGGCGTTGATGCCAGATGAACTTCATTTGAAAGTCAGGAACTGAAAATTGTTTCGGTACTTCAATGGTTGTCAGGCCCATATCTTGGTATATATTGTCATACTTACCTTTAGCGCCGAATAGTACGTAGTCGGTATTAATCAAACTTTGTAATGCACAATTGGCATTGGTCGTTTCTAATACAATATTTCTTTTTTTATTGAGCATGGATAGCATTTTTTCATCCAGCTCATGATTTTCGTTGAGTTCGGGGATTACTACCTTGATAAAAGAGTACGCTAGGAAGTCATCTAAAGAGATATTATTTTTGAGGGTTAAGGGGTGGTTTTTACGTACGATAACGCAGACTTCAATATCATTTAAAACATGCTGATAAAAATTCGCACGATCAATATCAACCATGTTCATAACTAGATCAAGTTGGCCCGAGGCTAGATCATCAAATGAATGTCGATTCCAAGGTTTAAGCTGCAGCTTTACGTTAGGTGCTTGCTTGCTGAGAGTTTGTAATACATTAGGGATGACTTGGGTTGCTATGTTATCCAGCATGGATATGCGAAAAGTTCTTTCACATTCACTAGCCTTGAATATTTTGGGTGTTAGTAGTGACTTTAAGGAATCAAGGCTATCAGCAAGAGGAAGTCGTAAGGCCAGCGCTTTCTCCGTGGGCTGAATGCCGTGGCTCGTACGTATAAAGAGTTCTTCACCAAAAGTATCTTTCAAGCGGGCAAGCATCTTGCTCATGGCAGATTGAGTGACACTTAGGCGCTCGGCTGCTCGAGATACATTTTGTTCTTCCAATAATACCTGCAGTGCGACCAATAGTTTTATGTCATAGCGAGCGAGTTGTTCTAGTTTCATAATCAGGCCTACTGGTTGTCTTAAGGTTGGGGAAGACTATTGGGTATTCCTCTTAAGACTAATGGTTGAGGTGTGATATATGATCTGGGAATATTGATGTCAGGTCAATAGGTTTTAGAGGTTCTATCATGAAGTTATTTAATTCGTTGTACGTTATTTTATTAGCCTTGCTTTTGTCAGCTTGTAAAGTCGAGCTGGTGGTTGAGGATGAAGAAGATGATATTGTTCGCATCACGGTGGACAGTCATTATCGCTCGAATTTAGTGGATTCAAACCAACAGTATGATTTGTATTTTGTTGATAGTGAGCGGGTACTAACGGCTAAGGGCAATTTAAGAAAGGTGATTGTTACTGGTGATACGAATGTTTTGTTTATTCAAGAAGATAAGGCAATTGAATCGTTAACCCTTTCAGGGTCAAAGAATCAAATTTTTGAAGAGGATGTTGAAATTGTTGTGGATCGAATTGAATTGAGTGGCAATAGCAATATACTCACAATTACTGGATGTAATTCGCTACTAGATAGTGGTGAGGGTAATCAAATTATTCTTATGTCAGGTGATGATTGTGCAGAAATTGTTGATTGATGAAATTAATTGATAAAATCAATTACTCACAGGTAATGAAAAAGGTACTATTCTCTAACTTTAAATTCATAATTTCTTATTACCATAAACGAAGACGCTTATGTGTATGTGGAGCAAGTTTTGATTAGAAAATCAGCCCCCGTTTTTTTCATTGCTTTCTCATTGGCAATTTTCTCTGGTTTGGCAATTGCTGATGATGATATCGCCATTATTCAGCAAGATGCTCTAAATGTACCAAAAAACTTAGCGATGGGGATTAAGCATCAGTCTTATGACTTTGCCTCGATAGAAAAGAGTGATGCAAAGCTCGCCATGGACTATACCCAGATTAAACTACCTCTTGGTAAATTTGATTTTATGGATAGTTTTTTTGTCCCTACTTTAAGTATGGAAAAGACGGCTTTTCGCTTTGAGGATGTGAATCAAGATAATCAAGAGGCGTATACGCTTAAAACCCAATTCATGTTCGTGACGCCTACTGATGACAAGTGGACTCGAATTATTCAACTGACACCTAGCCTACATTCTGATTTAGATGTTATTGATGAAGATGCATTTTCATTAATGGGTCTCGCCATTTGGCGGTATCAATCAACGGAGGTGAGTGCTTGGACGATGGGGGTTGGTTTTAACCGTTTGTTCGGTGAATATAAACCTATTCCTCTCATATCTTATCAATATCAAGCAAATGAAGGCTTGCAGTTGGATCTGGGTTTTCCCATCACTAAAGCTGAATATCGTTGGCAGAGTGATTGGAGTACATATGCATCGGTTGCGCCCCTTGGTGGTAATTGGCGTTATGAAACTGCAGAGCATGAAAAATTGAATATTTCTTACACCAGTTGGTTAGCTGCGGTAGGTCTTCGCTATCAGCTGAAGCCAAAGTTATGGGCAACGTTAGAGTTAGGTCAAAGTTTTGCGCGGCAACTAAATCTTGATGACGATAATACTAATGGTCAAGGTGATGAGTTAGAAGTTGCGAATACTCCTGTGCTCATGTTGTCATTTGGTTTTCATCCTTAACCGCATTAACAATATCTTTAATAAATTTAAATACCTCTGCTAGGGAAAATATAATGAAGCTTGTGACTGGTATTAAACCTACTGTTATGACATCGGCCATTAAGCCATCGGCCGTTAAAAAATCACTGTTAGTGCTCTTAGCTGCTTCAAGTTTGAGTGCTTGTGGCCAAAAAGAAAGTGAGGCAGTTATTAGTGAGGAAGTAGTACTGAAACCTGTGCGTACTATGATCGTGAGCTTGGGGAGTACGACAACAAAGTCATTTACTGGGGTAGTAGAAGCCAATAAGTCCGCAGAGCTCGGCTTTCGTGTGAGTGGAGAGCTGAAAGTTATCAATACCAAAGAAGGCGATTTTGTTAACAAGGGCCAGGTATTGGCCGTTTTAGATCAAACAGATTTTAAAATAAAACTCAACGCTACTCAGGCCGATTACGATCGCTCAAAATCAGAATTTGACCGTGCTAAAAGTTTAATCAAACAGGGGGCCATCAGTACCGCTGATTTTGAAAAGTTAAAAGCCCAGCAAAGTAATGCTAAAGCCCAGTTAGAAAGTGCGCAACAAAATTTCAAATATACCGAGCTCAAGGCCCCTTTTGCGGGCGTAATTGCCAAGCAGTATTTATCCAACTTTGAAAAAATCACCTCATCGATCACCTTTGCGGTGATTCAAGATTTATCAGCGTTCGAAGTACGCATTAATTTACCTGAAAGCGTGATGATTAAAGTTAAGCGTGATGAAGAAGATCGTGCTGTGTATGCGGTATTTGATGGTAACCAAAATCGTCACTACCCATTAACCTTTAAGGAAGTTTCAACCCGCGCAGATGAAAAGACCCAAACCTATGCGGTTAAGTTTGTGATGGATACCCCCAAAGATATTAATTTATTACCGGGTATGAGTGCTCGTGTATTTGCCAAGCATAAATCCGGTGGTGATGACTTAAAAGAAGTATATGTGCCTGCTCATTCGGTTTTGGAAGATAGCCAGGGACGATTCGTTTATTTAGCAGTAGAACAGGCAGGCGGTAGTGCAGAAGTTCAACGGCGTGGGGTTGTGGTTGGGGAGCTCAATGAAAACGGTCTTCAAGTTATCCAGGGGTTAGATATCGGCGATAAAGTGATTACCGCTGGCATGAGTAAAATATCTCAAGGTTTAGCTGTTCGTATTATGGTTGAGGGCTAAGTAATGAACATTACTCGTTTAGCCATTCAGAATAACCGAACCACACTGGTTTTTCTAATCGTCATGGTGCTACTGGGTCTAGATGCCTATAACAAGATACCTCGGGCTTATGATCCCGGCTTTATCATTCGTGCTGCTCAAGTCATTACCTACTTTCCTGGTGGCAGCCCAGCGCGGGTTGAAGAGTTGATTTCCGACAAAATAGAAAAAGTCGTGCAAGAGATCCCTGAGCTTGATTTCGTAAAAAGTGAATCTCGCACTGGTATTTCGATCGTGACTGTGAATATCAAAGAAAGTTATACAGAGATGCGACCTATTTGGGACAACTTACGTCGTAAAGTAGACAAGATTGCTGGAGACCTGCCTGAAGGTGCTGTTGGACCGAATGTAAATGATGAATTTGGCGATGTTTTTGGTGTTGTAATGACGTTAACCGGTGAAGGTTATAGTTATGCGGAATTAAAAGAGGTCGCTGACGCTGCTCGTGATGAGTTATTGCGTAATGCTGAAGTTGCAAAAGTTGAAATTCATGGTGCCCAGAAGGAACGTATTTACGTTGAATACAATGATGCCCGCTTATCTGAACTGAACCTAACACCCCTACAGTTGAGCCAAATCCTAGCCAAGCAAAATGTGGTTATGCCTGGGGGATCTGTTCGTCTTGGTAAAGAACGTATTGAGTTAGAGCCATCGGGTAACTTTGAATCTATTGAAGATATTAGTCGAACTACAATTTTATTACCTGGCAGTGATGATGTTATTTATTTAGAAGATATTGTGACGGTCAAGCGCGGTTATCAAGATCCGAAATCCAGCTTTGTGCGCAGCTCTGGAGTACCGGCTTTGGCGATTGCCGTGTCTATGCGTGAAGGGGGTAATAATATTGCGATGGGGCGTGAAGTCTTGGCAACTATTGCGGACTTTGAAACTCAGTTGCCGATTGGTGTTGAATTTGAAATGCTTAATTTCTCGCCGAAAGAGGTTGAAGACAAGGTTAATGATTTTATGAATAACCTTGTGCAAGCCATTGCTGTAGTTGCTGCGGTTATGCTGTTCAGCTTAGGTCTACGGACAGGGTTAGTGGTTTCGGCCTTGATACCGGCCAGCATGATTGTGACCATCTTTGTGATGAATTATTTTAATATTGGCCTAGATCAAATTTCGTTAGCGGCATTAATTATTGCTTTAGGCATGCTGGTGGACAACGGTATTGTCATGTCTGAAAGTATCATGGTAGAGATGAATAATGGTAAGTCACCCTCTGAGGCCGCGATTTCTTCGGCCAATGAATTAAAGGTCCCTTTATTAACTTCATCGTTAACCACTTCGGCCGCTTTCTTACCTATTTATTTGGCTGAATCGGCCATGGGCGAATATACCGCAGCATTATTTCAGGTGGTGACCATTACCCTGTTATGTTCATGGCTGCTGAGCCTTACCATGATTCCTTTGATGTGCATGGTCATCTTGAAAGTTAAGAAGGGCGCTGTAAATGATGACAGCGTATTTAATAAAGGCTTCTACCCTAAATATCGTCGTTTCTTATTATTTTTATTGAAGAATCGTATTGCAACGGTTTCGACCGTATTTTTATTGTTCTTTATTAGTATTAAGGCACTGTCCCTTGTGCCTAATATTTTCTTTCCACCTTCAGATCGTCCATTCTTTAAGTTGGATATTGAATTGCCCATCGGTACTGCGATTGAGCAAACTGACTGGATAGTGAAAGATGTTGAGCGGTATTTAGAAACGTTAAAAGCGGATGAAACCAACCCTAAAGGTATTCGCAATTGGATTACTTATGTTGGTTCCGGTGGCGCGCGCTATTTATTAACGCACAACCCTAAGCCTGCAAGTCCTAGTTATGGTTTGATGATTATTAATACCACAGGAGCTGATGCAAACTTAGAGTTAATGCCAAAGATTGAAGACTACATCAATCAGCATCATCCTGATGCGCAAGCGACAGCACGTTTAATTGAAAATGGTAAGGCGATTACCAATCCTGTTGAAGTGCGGGTTTATGGTAATGATGTTGATAAATTGTTTACGATTGTTAATGGGATTAAGCAGCGGCTGGCACAGATTTCGGGACTGAAAAATGTAAGCGATAATTGGGGTCAGAGAATTAAGAAGCTGACTGTCGATATTGACCAAGAAAAAGCCAAACGCGCAGGTATCACCAGTCAAGATATTGCCGTCTCTCTCCAAACAGGCTTAAGTGGTTATGAGATGACAGAGTATCGTGAAGGGACTACATCCATTCCGGTAATATTACGTACAGAATTTGCAGATCGCCAAGACTTAGGCAAGATAGAGTCGTTAACGGTTTTTTCTCAGGCAAATGGCAATGCTGTGCCTTTGGTGCAAGTGGCTGATATTAACGTGACGTGGGAACCTGCTAAAATTCTTCGTCGTGATCGCTTAAAAACGGTGGCCGTTGGTGCTCAGCTTGAGGGGGGAGTCACCGCGAGCCAAGGATTTGCTGAGTTAGCTCCTTGGTTGGAAGAAAATAGTAAAAACTGGCCTTTGGGATTCTATTTTGAATACGGTGGCGAGCTAGAATCTTCAGGTGCATCAAGTCAATCTATTGGTGAAAAGTTGCCGATTGCAGTGTTTATTATTGTGATTTTACTGGTGATGCAGTTTAACTCTTTACGTAAGCCGTTCATTATTCTCTCTACGATTCCTCTAGGTATAATCGGCGTGATCTGGGGCTTAATTATTGCCAATAGTTTCTTTGGTTTTATGACACTGTTAGGCATTATTTCTCTAGCGGGTATTGTGATTAATAATGCGATTGTATTGTTAGAGCGTATTAAACTCGAAATTGACGTGAATGGCTTGGCGCCACAGCATGCCATCATAGAAGCAGCTCAGCGCCGAATGCGGCCGATCTTGTTGACGACGGCGACTACTGTATTTGGTTTAATTCCCCTGTATTTAGGTGGCGGAGAGATGTGGGAGCCAATGGCTGTGGGTATTATGGCGGGTTTGATGTTTTCTACCTTATTGACTCTAGGGTTCATTCCAGTGCTTTACGCCTTATTATATGGTGTGAGTTATAAGGGTTATAAAGCACTAAACTAATAATGAGTCGGCAGTATCGAGCTGCCAATCCCTTATCTTATGCTAGGCTTTAATTAGTTAAAATAACGAGTTAGAGTGGAGCAAGCTGATTGATGAACCTTTTTATCATCGCTATGTTATTGTCTCTAGCACCCGCTTTAGTGGGGGCAGATACAATATCATATGGCGATGATTCACAACCCCTTAGCTTGAATGAACATGTCGGTTTCCTACTTGAGGACAGTATGGAGCTGTCTCTTGAGCAAGCCCAAAATTCAGCAGGTTGGCAAGTAATTCGGGACAATAGAATTAACTTCGGTTTTATTAAACAAGCGGTCTGGTTAAAGTTTGATATCCAAGTAATGCACTCCAATGATTATATTCTTCATCTTTCTTATCCCATTCTAGATTATGTCGACAATTACAGTTTCATTGATGGTAAGGCTTTGCCAGTAATTAAAACCGGTGATAGTAGAGTCTTTTCCACTCGAGCTACAGAACATATCGATTTTGTTTTTCCATATGCTTTGAAGGAAGGGCAAACCTTATCGGTTTTACTACGAATTGGTTCGGAGGGAACAGTTGATATTCCATTGCAATTTTTATCGAAAGATCAATTTGTAACGGATAACAACGATAGCCTAATGTTTCGGGGCTATGTGATGGGCGTATTGTGGCTCATGTTGTTTTATAATTTATTTATTTATATTTCGATAAAAGACCGTGTTTATGGCTTGTATGTACTAAATATTTTTGCGTTATTAGTAGCCTCCACTTCCTTTGATGGTAGTGCTTTTCAATTAATATGGCCAAATACTCCTAAGTTAAATGAATATGTATTTCCTATTTTTAATGGCTTGATACAAGTTACCAGCATAATTTTTATGCTCGAACTCTTGCAGGTGATGAAGTCGAATAGTTGGTATAGGTCATATTTTTTAATATTATTAGCCATTGTCACGACCTTTCCAATATTGGCTGTGATCATTCCTTATTCAGTCATAGTGCCAATCGAAGTTGCATTTTCGACACTTGTATATACATCTGCTCTAGTTTTAGGTTTGCATTTGTCTTTAAAGGGGAATAAGACTGCAAAGTATTTTACCGTAGCTGTGTCATTATTTATGGTTGGTTTGGTCAGCAGTAATCTAAAGGGGATGGGACTTTTACCGACAAACTTTTTCACAAAACACGCATATCAAATAGGTTTCTTTATCGATATGGTGGTTTTGTCTCTGGCACTTGCACAGAAAATAGATATTGCTCGAAAGGAAAGGCTGTATGCTCAAAAAGAAAACATCAAAAATCTGAAGCGCTATGAAGACCTGTATGGAGAATCTCTGTCGGGTAATTTTCAGGTAACATTGATGGGGAAGGTGGTTTCAGTAAATAAAGCTTTTTTAGATATCCTTGGTTATCGAACAGAAGAAGAGCTTTTGGCTTCTGATATTGCAAAAGATATCAATAGAATTTCACTTGATAAATCCTCTACAGAATTGATTGTAAGAACGGTTAAACACTTAGGGAAAATAATAGATTTTGAAGAGGAGGTAGTAAAGAAAAATGGAGAAACTATATGGGTCTCGTTATCTGTACGATCTGTTTCTAATAGTGAAGGGATTACTGAATATTATGAAGGCTCGATTCTAAATATTAGTGAGCGTAAAGAGAATGAGAACATTAGAGAACAGGCGTTTAAAGATAGAATGTCAACATTGGAGCAATTGGTTGTAGGTATTTGCCATGAACTAAATACACCACTAGGGACTTCAATTACAAGTATTAGTCATGCAAAATCATTGTTTACAGAAATGAAGAAAATGAAAGCAATTAACCAGCTAGATCTCCAAAAATTGTTATTGGTAATCGATCAGACTGAGGAAGCTGTAGACTTATCTGAAATTAATCTGAAGAGAGTAGGAGAGTTAATTAAACAATTCAAAAATATATCCGTCAATCAATACGGCTATGAACTATCCGAGTCTAATCTATTGGCGGCTATTTCATCTGGGTTGGCAGGTTTTAACAATAAATTTATAGATAATAATGTGAATATAACGGTAAATTGTAGTGCTGATTATATTGTAAAAACTTATAGTGAAGCAATAAGTGAAATATTAACTCAGCTTATCAGTAATAGTTTGGACCATGCATTTTTAGGGCAAGAAAATAAAACGATATTAATTTCAGCAACGATTAAGGGTGGGCAAGTAGAACTTAGATATTGTGATAATGGTACAGGTTTATCCGAGGTGGGTAAGCAAGATTTATTTAATCCTTTCTATACGACCATGCGTGGATATCACGGGAAAATTGGCCTAGGGATGTATTTAACCTTTAACTTGCTTACGCAACTGTTGAATGGCGAGATTAGAGTAGAAAACCCTGAAGTAGGGTTTTCACTGGTAATGAAATTTCCAGCTGAGATATCAAATGTTATTGGCTAAGAACTATAAATACAGTGATTAAAAACTAATTCTTAAACCACTGCTGATTATTTGACGATCATACTGATATTGTTGTCGATTTGAGTCGGCAAAGGTATAGTTATATTTAACTTCAAAATTCGCCTGTTTAAACCAAGACTTTGGCAATCGTGTCGTACTGGCGAGTTTAACAACATGCTTCGTTTCACTGGTGAAATCTTCCTCATTTGAAATCTGGTTTATCTCAGGTTCACGTAGATAGGCAAAATCACTGTAGCGGTAATTAAACGTTAGCGTTGAAGATTTATGCCATTTATAATTTGAAGAAAGCCCGGCAATCAATTTTTGACTATCGTAATAACCTGATCCGTTGTCGGTTCGTTGAGTAAAGCCGGTGTTGAATTCAAGGTATGTCCGTTTATTTGTTCTATATTGGAAATGGTAGCCTATATCTAGATAATTAAATATCATTTCTGTACCGACGATTTCATCTCCCTTATTATCTTTTTGTTCTCTGTTACTGAATAATCTACTTTCATAAGAGAGGTTTAGGCTATGGATATTTCGTTTATTCGCTTTAATCGTTAATATGTCAGTAAATTTAAAGCTATGATAATCAAAATCAGTAATATCCAGTTGGGGGTAATCGGTATAATTCTTTTGGGTTAAATCCAGCTCTAATTGATTATAAACGCGTTTAATTAATTTGAAATTCCTAAAGGCATTGATGTTTAAGGTTTGATAGTCGTATCTATCATCTAAACTTTGGCCAGAATATATAGAGCTTGTACCATTTAGGCGGCTAACATAGGTCTTATCCTTTTTCTTATAATTGAAACTGATTCCTCTTTGCTTATGAAATTTTCCCGCTTTATATTTTAAATGAGCAGTGAGAGTCTTATTA
>Ga0105356_10006042_pt1 | contig 11353 bp, 4 predicted proteins | sample GOMGulsemesocosm_3_FD_83502 | JGI IMG/M metagenome (GOLD analysis project Ga0105356, IMG submission 83502) | Methane-oxidizing microbial communities from mesocosms in the Gulf of Mexico - GOM9D Gulf of Mexico | ecosystem: Environmental > Aquatic > Marine > Cold seeps | place: Gulf of Mexico...
AACAAAACAATTTGGTGATACGTTTGCGTATGTGTCTTTCCAATCACCTGTTTATGCCTTAATTTTATTATCTGTCGGTGCTGATTTTGAACAAATCGTAACAGCAGTATCAAGTAACGCAGTAGTATCATGCTTTGTTGGTGTGTTTTACGGTCAATTTCTGGATTTATGCCGTAAGCTATTTCGCGTTCCTGGCTACCACGCAGGCATTAGCGCTTAGCCTTAGAGATAGAGACAGTAATGAAGCAAAGACATTAACTTTGTCTTTGCTTCCACTGATGCTATGCGGCTTCAGCCAATAGTGGGTTTGTCGCTAAATACTCAAACAACCCAGCCTGCATATTTACACTCCAAAAACGCCCTGCTAACGTCAAACATAATTTGCCATCCACTAATTCCCCTAAGCCATTTTCTTGCCATTTAATAAATAATGGCTGTAAATGCACACGTAATGAAATTGACAGTTCAGCTAACGTTAGCGTACCGCCATCGAGTCCCTTCTTAATGACTTTATCTATATGGTTCTTTTCATTTATAGACATGACCATCCCAGGTACTTTAACGCTAGCTTTAATTGCGTCGTGCCAAGCGGATAAATCACGTCCATTCATAACACCATGCCCATGAATACTGCCGCCAGCACCGGCACCAAATGGGACAATCTCAATACCTTGTTTAGCTAATGTGTTATATAGACTGCGCTCGCGTTTATCGCTTCGCCAATGGCAATTCGATAAACGATCCCAACCATTATTTTCTAGCAGTGCAGCACCTTGTGCATACATTACAGATCGTGCTTGGCTATCAGCTCTGTCTGTAAATTTCCCTTTTTTATCCGCAGAGTCCATACGAGAACCTGATAAATTAATAAGCTGATAAAGATCGACACCGTGAATACCAGTATTAATAATCGATTCGACATCATGCATCCATATGTCAAATGTTTGTCCTGGTAGCCCAAAGATAAGATCGGCGACTATCGTGGCAGTGGGGTGTTGTGCGAGCTCAGATAAACGCTGTAGTATCGTTTGTTCATCATCAAAACGACCTGCAGCTTGCCTTACCTCTGTATTAACGCTTTGCACACCAAAAGAAAAACGATTAATCCCGCCAGCAAGCGCAGCGTCGAATTTCTCATTCGTAAAACCATTAATACGCCCTTCTAGGGTAATTTCTGCATTTGGCTTTAATGGAAAAGACTGAATCACATTAGCAAGTTGTAATATTTCGTTAGCTTGCATGTCTGTTGGCGTGCCACCACCAATATAAACAGTATCAAAGGGTTTACTTGTAATAAATGGAGTGGCTGCAGCTTCTACCAATTGCAGGCAAAGCGCATTAACATATTCAGTAACACGGCTTGGCTTCGCACCGTTTTCAAAAAAGTTACAGAAACTACAACGCTTTCTGCAGAATGGGATATGAATATACAGCGCTCTTGTTTCAGAACTACTTTCTATAGACCACCATTGCTGCCATTTATTTTGGTCTATCGAAATAGGCCCACTCCCTGAACGTCCCGAATGTGCACTCGTTTTTAAAGTAAATGCATATTTTAATGGTTCAGGTGTAGAAATACCGGTCATGGTTGGTGTTAAAATCATTATATAATCTCAAACAAGTAGCAACAAAACCAAATGATAACCAATCGCATTCGCGTTTACTTTGTTTTTGATCAAGCAATAATAACTAAGCACTTATTAAAAAGGCGCAAACGCGCCTTAATGATTTATATGATGAAACTCTTTTATAGAGCGGTAGTGATCATTTCCAAATCTTGCTCAGTCTTAAGTGTTAATGCAATAGTGATAGCCTTATACTCAGCTAAACTTTGTACGTGTGAACCACCACAAGGCATGGTAATACTTTCACCTATCCCTAAATCACAACACCAAAAGCGAGAGTCTGTTAGTGCATCGCCTTCACACGTCATCACAACAGGTGCTTTAGTCGCAAGCCAGGTTGCTAGCACGTCATTAACCTTACTTTCGATAAGCGTGAGATCAGCAAGCATCTCTGCCACATTAAGACCTCGTTTTTTCAACGTTTTACCTAAGCGGTAACTGTCCGTCGATTTGTTTTCAGAAACCAGACTTAATACCTGTGCATACGAATGAAAATCACGGTTATTTAACACATCTTTACGCGATGCATCTTTACGCCAGTAACCTTGCTCAAGTACCTTGTTTAATGCATAAGAAGCCAAATGCCCGGCGCTGTGACCACGACTGAGCGCAGCTTGATAATCGGCATCAACATGCAATTCAACCGTATCACCTTCGCTTAATATCAGGTTTGATGCTAACTCATGAACAACAACAAAATGCCAGCCTGCTTCACCACGTTTAACTGGGATATCAGAACCTTTATAGAGCTTGTTATTTTCAATATCAAAAGCACCCGTCACGCAGTCTGTTACTGTGTATTGCTTGCCTTCAAATACGACGAAACCTTTATCTGCAGGATGATCAGGCCAGATATGGCTGACTGGATGAAATGGCGTTTTTTCAGTGACCACATAAGTACTGATATCTGTTTGCTCAACCCACTGCACTTGAGTTAAAGACTGCGTGAGCCCTTGTGTAAAAAGAACCTTTGTAGGACGAACTTGATGAGTTACAACATCAGACATTAAACACCCTTCGAAATGAAATAAGTAAATGGCAAGGATAGTACCATTATCAACGTAAATTCCGGCAACGTTTTACAAAGTTAATAGATAATTGATTAACACTAAACCATAAACAGCATGCCTAATTGAAGCTGATTACAAAATACTTAAATAGAAACTCGAGTATGTTAAAAAGTCACCGGAATCAGAGTTCATTCATAAAGCCCTGCTGAAATACAACATACACAAATATTAAAGCGATCATCACACTAAACAAGATATGCATGATGGTCTAATTATGTACTGTATTTAATAACAATCAATTGGTTTAATCACATCATACTCGCAGGTTTCTGATGTTGTACACAACGCTACTTACTGACGTCATCATCAACTACTAATGAACCATAAAAGGATGAAAATATTAGAAAAAGTATTATAAACATAATAAATATTATATTCTATTCAGGTTAGTTTCTTATATTACTCGGATGTAATTTTATACGACAGGACGTGCAAAAATGGATACAACGCTTTCAGAAACCAGAGAAATAAACTTAACCACACAAGCCGAAATAATAGATGGCTACTGCGATAAGGGTTTGTATCTTGATGCACTCCATGAAGGGCAAGTCCTGTGGGGGGAACTGCAATCCTGGCAAGGAAAAGAAAAACAACTCATCGCAATACGCATCATGAATGAATTAGGGTCAAGTAGACAGGCTGACGCTTTATTGCTACGTCTTTGGCGTAACAATAAATCTGATGTTAAAGTCCTTAGCCAAATATACTTATATAAATTTTGTACGTTAGGCCCCATTTTAACCAAGGAATGGTTAGTTAGCATTAAAGATAGCTTCCAACAGAATGATGAAGATAAAGCGCTATTTTATGCAATGCAATCAACTCTAAACAGAGAGATGAAAAATGTCGCTTTATCAGAAAGCCAGCTAAATTTAGCGACATCGTTAGATCCAACGAATACTTGGTTTATTCGTTTGCAAATACGTTTATTAATAACACAAGACAATTTAAATGATGCAAAACAGTTATCGGCTAAACATTACAACGAAACCCCTTCCATCAACTATCTCAAATTACATAGTTTTGTACTTGAGGAATCAGAAGACTTCAATGCATCGCTGTCATTTATATCTCAAGAAATTACACGATACCAGTCGGCGTCACTGTTATTACGTTTAGCGCAAATGCAATCTATCGCTAAAGATTTTAGCGCCTGTGAAACGACTATTTCTCAATATTTAGCAACATATATTGACAGTGATAAACATGACCAACGAATTTTAACTGGCATTCAAGGCGAGATAGCTATCCATAATGGAGATTATGATCTTGCCAGCGAACTTCTTAGTGATCATCAGAATTATTATTGTAAAACAATCGCCAAAAATATAAACAAATCAGGCGGTATCAAAAACAGCAAATCTCTAAACTTCCCTTTTTTGCGCCAAACGCACCTAACATGTGCGCCAACAACGTTAGCGGCAATTTCACAATACTGGGGCTTTAACCACAGTTCTGCTGAAATTGCTGAGCAAATCTGCTTTAACGGTACCCCCGACACATTGCAACGAACCTGGCTTCGAAATAATGGTTTCCACTTTATTGAGTTTGAGCTTAACGCACAATTAGCTTATTCACTTATAGACCGCGGCGTGCCGTTTACGTTAGTGACAACGAGTGGCTATGACTCCCACTTACAAGCCGTGTTTGGTTACGATCAACAACTCGGGACTTTATTTATAATGGACCCGTCGTCCTCGATAAAGCAAGAGGTACTCGCGCAAGAATTAATTGATGACGAGCTGTATTCAGGAGCCCATTGTTATGCAATCGTCCCACAAGAAAAAGCGGAATTACTCGATGATTTAATGTTTCCTGCAAAGGAATTATTTATCATTTTAGACCAGTTTCAAAATGCTCATGATATACGCGACTTTGACGTAGCCCAGCATTATTTGGATGCGATGGTAGAGCTATCGCCTAACCATCGAATTACGCTACAGACAAAACGTATTGTTGCGATTGAAAATGACAACGCAACAGAAATGTATGATCTTAATTTACAACTATTAACACGCTTTCCTAATGAAACATTACTTCATAGTTCATTATATTTTTGTGGAAAAGAACTCGGTACACAAGAAGACAGCCTTAACAAGTTAGCTCTGCACCTTGAAAACCATCTTGACCGCGATTTATTGATTACTTACTTTACCGAAATATATAAGAATACTAACCAACGCCAAGAAATAGAAAATACCGTCTATAAATTAAAACGACAAGCATATTACTCTGACCGCGCAATTTACGCCCTTGCCAATTATTATTGGTCAATACAAGATCACCTCACCGCAACTGAGTACTATTTAATTGCGCACTGTATGGACGATACAAATAATCGTTATGTTGAGAGTTACTTTAAAGCCGCACGCTATCTAGACCAGCAAGATGAAGCACTTACGACCTTAAAGCTTCGCTACGAAAAATACAAAACACGTTCAGTTTCCCCTGCAATATCGCTCTATCATGCATTAGCACTACTCGACTTAGAAACAGAAGGGTTAACTTATTTATATGACGCCTTAAAGCTTCATCCTGACGATAAGGCATTAATTGACTTCATTGCGCATAAATTAATTAACTTACAGCAATTCGACAAGTTAGAGAGTATACAATCAATTATAGAAGCATCATTGTCAGAAGATGACTTCAACGAAGTCATCGCTAGAAAACACGCCAAGCAAGGTCAAATAGATGAAGCGTTAGTTTTTTATCAGTCAATGTACAAACAAAGCCCCTTTACCTCACGCTTCGCAAATAATTACTTCTCTCTACTTGAACGTGCTAACAACCAAGAACAGGCGGATCGGGAGTTAGATTCGTTATATAAAAATAATAAAACAAATACGCAAGTATTGGACTATATTATCGACTGGCACGGTGACGACCAAGTTAAAATAGATGCCTTTAAAACGATGTTAAAAGTACGTCCAAACTACAGTGAGGTAAGAAGGCAATATATCGATTTGTTAGCGCGACTAGGTAAACACCAAGAAGCACTAAAAATCGCAGAAGAAACGTGTAAAATAATAACAGGTGAACTCGACAATACCGCTTACCTTGCAAACTGTTATTTAAGTAACGGGTTAATTCATCAAGCAAAACAAACTGCGCGTCAAGTATTATCCGTCAACGTCGATAACAGACTTGCCTTTGACACATTAGTCAGTGCGTGTACAGATGATATCGAAACACTAAATGCGCTCGAATTTGTACTCGCAAAAATCAAATCACAAGTTATTTTTGGTGATGCAGCCTGGAACTTTTGGTTCAGATCTAAAGCATTTGCCAGTGATGAAATGCTCAATGAATTTATTAATTACATAATGAAGCACAACTCACATCAATGGAGTACATACAGCATTGCATCAATGTATTACCTGCAATTAAACGACACAAATCAAGCAACTGACATATTGCTAAATGGGATTAAGAAGTTCCCACTCATATCACGATTATACTGGGACAAAGCTTCTATTCATGAAGCCTTAGGTCAATCAGACAAAGCAATAGAGCAATATAAAATTGCCTTACAACACGAACCATCCTCACCTGATATAGCGAAACAGCTCGCAGATGCATTACAAGGAAACAGTCAGTTCAATGAAGCAAGTGCCGTTATTAAAAAAAGCCTAAAATACAATAATAGCGAAGGTACTTTACATGGCTACCTTGCCGAGATTCATATACAGCAGCATAATGAAGAAGCCGCTTTAGAATCACTAAGCCGGGCAGTTGAACAGTTTAGTGATTACCTCTGGGCCTGGGATAAGATAATTGAAATCGCAAGTTCACTAAATGCTAAAGACAAACTAGACACTCACAATTATGCAGTTGAACTTGCTACGAGCTTTACTAAAAAAACACCTCACCTTGCTCAAAGTTGGTTTAGCTTATCTTATGTAACAAAACATAAAGATGAAAAATTAAAATATTTAGAACAAGCATTAAAATGTAATGAACGTTACCTACCCGCTCACCGTGAAAAAGTCATGTTAAGTATGCAAGTTGGTGATTATAAAACAGCTGAAAAATTAATAATGACAACACCTTGGAAAGATAATTTACCAATGGCCCTTATCCCGATCAAGTTTGATATTTTAGAACTTAGTGGGCAAGACAACCAAGCTATTTCATATCTAAAAACAATACTGTCAAAAACAACTGGCTATAGTCACCTTTGGAGAAGGCTATATCGCCTGTTAGAAAAAAATAAAAACACGGCAGAAATCGTATTGTGCAGTCAAATTCAAGCGAAATTAAATCCGCACGACCCAGAGGTAATCAGTCAAGTCGGCGATAATTTGATTAAGTATGGGAATCAAGAAAAAGAAAAAATTGGTGATGATTATTTATTTAAAGCGTATCAACTTGCGGGAAATGATGAGAACGTAGCGATTAATTATATCGACCGGTTGATTAATAAAAATCAGTTTGGACAAGCTCTTAGAGTGATAATAACGCTGGAAAGGTTTACAACAAGTAGCTTTGTTATCGCTAGAAAAATCCATGTGTTGTCAGAAAGACAGCAATATGATGAGGCAATTTCACTTTTAAAGCCCATGTTATCACTCCGTGACAAAAGCTATTGGGTTGTAAGTACAGCATTTAATGCGCTAAGTGGACATTTTAGTAAAGACCAATTACTCAATGTTTTTTCAGGACAACTCAAAGAACTGAACGAGGTCCAAATTTATTTCTGGGCAGAGCAACAATGTGAATACAAAAAGAAAGCCGGTGTAAAGAAAGTCATTTCAGCATTAGACATCGTCGAAAAGCCTGCTTCGTGGTCGACGCTATTTAACGCACTGTTTGATTATTGGGAGGAACATAATTTAACGCCTCCAGAAAAACTAATCACTAAATACAAAACTAAATTAGAATCAGACCCCAGCCTTGTCGCCAAGCTTAACTATACTTATCTAGAAAAGCAGAAGTATTATAATTTAATCCATTCATTTGAACGTGTTAAAGATAAAGATTTATTACCCGCTTACTCTTTTCATCATTATGTTTACTCATTACAAATGGCAGGACTCTGGGATAAAACACTCGTGCCGCTTGAGCAAGGCTTAACATTAAATGCAGACCACAGTTTGGACGTTTTAAAATTATGGCAAGTATTCGAACGATTCAGAACAATGAATACAATAGACCCTGTTGATTTAGACATGATTAACCAGCAGGAGTTAGGCGCTACCGACCAATATGTTCATACTTTATTAACCGCCATGATAAAATTAGGGACTGCTAACCTCGAAGACAAAAAAAATGAGTTGTCACCTTTGCTTAGAACATGCCAGCGTTTTTATCAACAGACTATCGGCGTGCACCAAGCTAACTTCGCGAAAAAAACAGTAAGGGCACATCTAAAACAATCAATATCCAGTGATAAATTTTTAGATAGGATGAAACTGAAATGGTGGATCCACAATCATTTTTAATTTAACCATCAAGTCTCACAACCAGGTTAATTAACAAGCCACCAGCAACAGATAATATATGAGTAAGGTAATGACGAGGTGATGCCCAATGATTCTACAGGCATCACCTCGTCTTTAATTATCTGTTCATCTTAATATATCGTTGACCGAATCGTCGAAACAAAGCAAAACCAGTTAAGAAACCCAGTGATAATAAGCCCGTAGAGCCGCCATACCATTCGTCTTCGTCGTCATCGTTATTTGTTGTGTCATCAGTACCAGACGGTGGCGCAGGTTGGTCAGGTTGGTCAGGTTGGTCAGGTTGGTCAGGTTGGTCAGGTTGGTCAGGTTGGTCAGCATCGCTTAATATATCCAAAATAACAATAGCTGGTTCATGATCTGACGATCTAAATAAATCAGGGTACTTAGCTAAGTCTGCCGTATATTTTGAAGAATACTCAAACAACTTTGATTCTGATGCATTGATATTCCACACATTGGCATCGACCACTTTTGATGCCGTTTCACTGTCGACTAAAATATAATCGAGTGTACCGACAGTATCGTTATAAATATAACTGTACGCAGCAGGATGTTGCTCACTAATCACGTTAACAAACCCAAATGAATCAGAGACAGCAATTGGATTACTTCCCGCCATTGGTTTGTCACCTATGTACGTCATACGCGCTGGCATCACGCTGTGGTTTTCTGGCATGCTTGTTAATACAAGTAGTGGGTCTTCTTGCCCATAAGCATTAAGATCACCAATGATCAGCTTATTACCCGCAATTAACGCCATTTCATTACCCAAATGTTGAGCCGCTGAAACACGTAGGTGCTCACAAGATCCTTGTAAGCCAACATCTTCGCCATTCTGAATAGCGACATCTTCCCAACACGTAGACCCCTTAGATTTGAAATGATTAACAGAGACAGTGACCAACTCGTCTGAGTCATTAACCTTAAACGTTGGTGTTATCGCATCGCGTTGATAGTTATCACCATTTTCATTACCTGTTTGCCCTGCGTGTTGTTCTGGCATCTTAATGACTCGGTAGGTATCAAGCGTCACCATCGAAGGTTTGTAAATCACTTGATTGGCAATCGCATCACTACCAATAAAGCCCGCATTATCAGGGCTTGTGACAAATGCATATTGCTCAACTTCCGGTAATAATGCATTCACTTTATCAACCAAATGCGCGACTGCAGAACTATCACCAAAACCATTATTTTCGATTTCCATTAAACCAATAATATCTGCATCCAAAGCCACAATAGCCGCCGCGATCTTATCGCCTTGTAATTCAAACTCTGCGTAAGTCGTAGCGCCACGATTCGTCCCAGTGGGGTTTTCGGCGCCGTCAAAAGGAGAATTAAAGTAGTTTAAAACATTGAACGTAGCGATACGTAGTCCCTCGCCTGTTACATCAGGATAAGGCAATCGAGGATTCGCATGAATAAAAGTAAATTCGTCTGCTTGGTTAGTAATATAAAGTCTAAAATCACTGTAAGAATAACCTAGCACACCTTCTAACCCGTTAACTAAGTCACCACTACGAATATAGTCGTTTGTGGTACCCGTTCCATCATCTTGACCGAATGTTGGATACCATAGAGGAGCTCCATTGGGCGCTTTAATCATTGTTTCCACGATAATGCGTCTATCTTCGTTATCATCAAGTTGCGAATTTGCACCTGCAGAAGCGGGAATATTTAATTGATTGGGGTGCAGGTTAAGGCCAGACTTGGCAATCACCATGTTGTTACGAAATGGGCCGTAGTCAAAACCATAAGTCCGTGCAACATACATATCGGCTTGTTGGTCAATATTAACGAACATGCCTTCATGTCTTTCTAATGTAAAATCAAATTCATCATCGTCACTGGCCGCTCTCACATTTGTTACAGGTATCGTGCCATGACCAATTACGTCTACATTTGTTGCTTGTACCTTAGTCCAGCCGTAATCCTCTTTGACTTTACCTGTTACCGCCACCTTATCACCGATTGACAGACCCGTTATAAAACCTGAGACATAAATACCATCAGATGTTGTCACATCATTATCGCCCAGTTCATCTTGAATGAAGAAGCCTTGTGGTAAATCATTACCTAAAGCATTAACTTGAATAGCCGTGACAACACCTTCAATTAGGAACGTTTCGTCTGAGATGTATTTTTCAGTTGTAGGGTTTGTATAGGGAGAAGACCAACCATTTCCTTGAAGATCCATGATTGTCGATTCGATAATGGTATCAGGTTCCCCGCCATTATCAGAGCCGCCATCAGATGAGTCTAACGAACCTAAACCATCACTATTATCCTTCGCCTTAGCAAACCAATCTGATTCATTGTATATCGTCGTAGCAAGGCGAGTTTGTCTTACTAAAGTAACGTCTTTACCAAAGTTTTGATCGCCCATTACACCGATGATGTCGTGCACATCACCGTTCAATAATAATGCGATAGGATCATCACCATTAAAGTTAATCACGTTAGTATCAGTCATGTTCGCTTTAGACAAAATATCGGCGTTAGCATCACCATGAGCCAGCACAAACACATCGCCCGCACCAATTGCGATACCATCTAACGACAAACGGTTACCCCATTCAGTATTGCCGTTCGCAGACTTTGCCAATTCATAACCGATTAACGTAACAAGTTCGTTACCAGTATTCGCTATTTCAATGGCTTTATTAAACGAACTCCCTTCGATATATTCAGAAATTAAAATATCGGCATGTGCAGTCAACGAGAAAATAGCACTCGCAGACAAATATAGTATTGTTTTCTTCATCTAAACATTCCTTTGTAAAGTATATAAGTCGGTATCAATTCGTTAAATACCAATGCTTTAAAATACTAATTAGGAATGGTGACAATTAAGTTACAACTTTAATAAACTATAATGATACTTATTAAAAATCAGTGAAATGATTATACATTTACGACTTTAGTACCAGCGATGCAGTAATGACGGTATAAAGAACATATCATTTTATCAACAGTTCCTTTCCAGTTGGTTGCATATTGTCTAAGTATAGATAAAGGGCATTACTCATAAAGAAGCGGGTTTAAGGACGATACTTAAACGTCCCCCCCTTAATTTTCCTTGAATGTTAATTACTCCCCCTTAATCCACTCTTTTAAGATCCTTATCCTATCAACCGACAACGATGTTGTATTGTTGTGTTCACCAGCCTTAATCCAATCGGTTAGCTTAGTC
>Ga0105356_10006044_pt1 | contig 11349 bp, 10 predicted proteins | sample GOMGulsemesocosm_3_FD_83502 | JGI IMG/M metagenome (GOLD analysis project Ga0105356, IMG submission 83502) | Methane-oxidizing microbial communities from mesocosms in the Gulf of Mexico - GOM9D Gulf of Mexico | ecosystem: Environmental > Aquatic > Marine > Cold seeps | place: Gulf of Mexico...
AAAATGTGAGCCAATTTGTAAAAAACATAAAAAAAAAACAAAAAAATATAGATTATCTTTTATATATCAATCAACTATAAAAATTATTTTTTAAACTGTTTTTTTATAGTAATTATCATAAACTGAATTACTAAACAGCCAATTAGCTTATTTCACCATTTATTAAACTTTTCTAAAATTATAATTGGCAAATTAACCACTATTACTAACGAAAGGAAATACCATGCTTAATAGAATAAGCGACTTTTTCAATACCTTACTCAACACTGATGACAATAAAACTGAAGGCCAGCTTTCTATAGAAATCGCTTGCTCAGTGCTACTGTGTGAAGTCATGCGCGCTGATAGTGTTTTTACCGAAAATGAACAAAATGAACTTAACGATATTTTAGTCAAACAATTTAATTTAACAGCGCAAGAAGGTAGCACCATTCTAGAACAAGCTTTTGAGTTAAGTGAAAATGCCAGTGACTTTTATCAATTCACATCAAAGTTGAACCAGCATTACTCTCTAGATGAACGAATTAAAATAGTTACTTTGTTATGGCAAGTAGCTTATGCAGATGGTGAACTAGCAAATATTGAAGAGCATATTATTCGTAAAATTGCTGATTTGCTTCATTTAAGGCATAGTGAATATATAGCAACCAAAATTGCTGCCGAGCAATTCCATAAACACTAAAATAATTAGTGAAGCGTTTGAGAATCGGGTAAACTAGCACCTGAATTCATTCCCCCTTTAAAATGGCATTTTCAATGACAAACTCAAGTGAACAACCAACTAGCGCTTCTAATGCTGAACTAGGAAAATATAACACCCTCAATATAGTTGCCGTGACTGCGAGCGGTGTTTACCTTGATGGCGGAGATTTAGGTGAAATATTACTGCCTAATCGCCATGTGCCAAGTGATTGCCAAGTAGGAAATAGTCTGCGCGTTTTTATCTACTTAGATTCTGCTGAGCGTCTTGTAGCAACGACAGAAAAAGTACTTGGACAAGTGGGTGAGTTTGTTTCATTAAAAGTTGTGCAAATAAATAAAATGGGCGCTTTTTTAGATTGGGGCTTACCGAAAGATTTATTAGTACCCTATAACCAACAGCACACTACAATGGAAGAAGGTAAGTACTACTTAGTACGTATTTTTATTGATCAACGTACAGAGCGTATTGCGGCATCAAGTAAACTTGATAAGTTTATTGATATTTGGCCAGCAGAATACCAACAAGGTGATAAAGTAAAATTGATTATTGGTGGAAAAACTGACTTAGGTTTTAAAGCGATAGTGAACGATTTACATTGGGGTTTATTATACGACAATGAAATTTTTCAACCATTGCGCATTGGTAAAAAAATTGATGGCTACATCAAACAAGTACGAGAAGATGGCCGCTTAGATCTTATTCTAACTCGCGGTAGTAAAAACAAAGTGAACAATTTTGCCGATAAATTAATCGATTCTTTGCAGAAAAATGATGGTTTTCTTCCTCTTCACGATAAAAGCGCGCCAGAGCTAATTCAAAGAACACTAGGAGTTAGTAAAAAAACGTTCAAAGCAACGGTAGGTAATTTACTAAAAAATGGAAAGTTGAGCATAGAGAAGGATGGAATTAGGTTGAAGTAGCCTATTCGCTAAACCACTTCAAAAACTCAAACGACTGATTTTAAACTAATACTAAGTTTTGTATTAGTTTAAAATAGTAAACCACCCCATCAACATGGGTAACAAAGGTAAAGCAACCAAGGCAATTAAAACCATCGCTAAATGACGCTTAGAGCTACTATCTTTAAAATCTTCATTGTGTGACATACTAAAACTTCCTACACGATTAATTATACAACTAGAATAATGGTGCGCATTCTAGCTGCTAATTCTATTTCTGAATAGTTTTATTTGATCTATATCAAGTATTGATTTCAATTATATCGTTACCCAAAGTAGGCGTGGGTAGTAAATCAAAATTTCATTGGTTTTTAGCACTTATAAGGAAATTAATCAGGTTTAACCGCAACTATTTGTGCAATAGCTTGTTTAGCATTACTATTTTTAGATACGTTTACAATCCCTTCAAAACTATGCAGTATTTGCCAATCAGAAAACCACTCAACTAACTCTGCTGGTTTTAATAAAAAATCAGGATTTTTAGGTCGACCAAATTGTGCTTGTTGCTCGGTGAACGTTTCATAAACAACCATACCGCCGGGTTTTATTGCCGCTTTAATTTGCTCAAACAAAGGACGATGTAAATAGCGAAAAACCATGATGGCGCTAAATTTTTTACCCTCTAGTGATGTATTATTACCCTGTTCAAAGTCTGCTTGCCAACATTGCGCTAACTTTTGATTATCCACATTTAAATCGTTTAGTGATTGTTTAATTTGTTCAAGCGATTCACCATTAACATCAGCAAAACTCACGTTAATATCATTTTCAACTAAATATAGGCCATTTCGACCTTTCCCACAGGCAAGATCAAGTATTGGCGCTTGCTTATCTGCCTTTAAGTTTTGCAATGATAATAAGTACTTTTCTATTAATGGTGAATGTTGCAATTAAAATGCCTCTGTATTTTTGTCTAATTTACTTTACTAATGTAGATAATCTAAAAACTACCTCGAATACCAACACTAAAATTTCGTCCTGGCAATGGCGCTACATCTTTTAAAAATGAAGAATGAACTTTAGCCACTTCATCTGTTAAGTTATTTGCTTTTGCATAAATCACTAAATCATTACCAAAACCGTCAAAGTAATAATTCATATTCATATCAACCATAGTGTAACCATCAGTTACCGTTTCTAATGGCGAAATGTCATTTTGTTCAAAGTAATGGTTAATACTCAATTCACCATCATAAGTATTTCCCTGATATTGCAATGATGCGCCAGTACGCATTGGCGGAGTTCTTGGTAAATTACCACCATCTGATAATTTGGTTTTAATATAATCACCAAATATACTCGCTTTTAAAGGGCTTGCTAATTGATAGAATAATTCTGCTTCTGCGCCGTACATATCAACATCATCTTGTTGATAAATTAAAATAGGTAAGCCTTCATTATGTTCATCCTCTTCTAATTCATGGTCGTCGTGTTCACCATCAAAAAACATTCCTGTATCTTGCTGGTAATAATAGTCATTGACATGATTATAAAAAGCACTGACAACAAAACCAAAATCACCTTCAAACTTTCGCCAAGTCAAATCAATACTATACGAGGTTTCAGGCTCTGGAGCTTGTGATGATAATTCTACATGGTATTCATCACCTTCTTGTTCAAGTTCATACAGTGCACCTATTTCAAAAGTATTCGTGCCAATATGTGGGCCAAATGAAAATAATTCTGCCGACGAAGGTGCACGCTGAGATAAGGCCATCGACATACCAATATTATATCCTGATTGATAATTCCAAACTAACCCAGTTGAAGCACTAAAAGGGGTGAAGTTCTGTTGATCAAATGAAGTACTTTTCTGATGATGGTCATGGTCATCAATTGGAGCGTTTAAACTATCCTCTGTAGCTTCAATACTTACTCGCTCAACTCTTGCACCGAGCTGCAATAAAACATTATCAAAGTGTTTTTCTTCTAGCCAAGCAATGGCGAAGCTAGTTGTACTTGATGGTGGAGTAAATGCTTCCTCACCTATGGCTTTAAAATCAGAATCTTTAAAGTGTAGTGTCCATGCACCTTGCCAACCTTCATGTTCTTGATGATATAAATCAGCTTTCATTTCAATACTTTTATTAGTAAAGGTTGTACCCACTTGTCCATCTTCAATTTCTTGATGCTGATAGTCGGTATAAGCAAACTTAGTAGATAATTGTTTGATAAAGTTCTGTTTGAAATTCACTTCACTTAATATTTGCAACCTATCTTGTTGCATTTCAGCCCGAGTCCCTTCCTCCTCATGATTTTCTGCTTCGTCATGATTTTCTTCTTCCTCATGATGGGCATGGCCTGGGATACCATAATCACGATTCATAGTGCCGTATGAAAAGCCAATATAACCTTGCTCAAATAAATAACTTGAACCTAAGGTAAAACCATTCGACTTCGAAGCTGAATTCGCTAAATGACTTGGGGTTTCTTCATTTTCGTCTTCATGTTCCTCATGTTCGTCTTCATGTTCCTCATGCTCTTCTTCATGTTCATGAGCATCAAAGTCTTTAGGTAACTTGTAATCGCCTGAATCACGCCAAAATGCATCTAAGTGCACAGCAAAGCTTTCATTTCCTGTTTGCAAAGAAAAAGAACTCTGCTTTTCATCTGACACATCGTTATACTGTAACAACCACTCAGCAATAGTATCACTTGATGTGGGTACGCGATTATCAACCACATTAACAACACCACCGATAGCACCACTGCCATAAAACAACGTAGCTGGGCCACGTAACACTTCAATTTGCGATGCTGTACTGGTTTCTGTTGATACGGCATGATCAGCGCCTACACGTGAAGCATCCCCTGCATCTAACCCATTTTGTGTGATTAGTACTCTAGGGCCATCTAAGCCACGAATAATTGGACTACTGGCAACTGAACCATAAAAACTCGAATGAACCCCAACTTCATTTTTTAACGTCTCCCCTAAAGTTGAAGCCTGTTTAAGCTTTAAGTCATCACCAGAAATTACATTTACCGGTAAAGCTGATTCAATTGTAGATGAATGCAGTGGTGTAGCGTACACATCTAGCACTTCCATCACAGAGGGTGATAACTTGATAATCACATCAGAAATATCATCTTGGTTAAGCATGATATATTGATTGTTGTGCGCGTAGTTTTTAGCGCTAATATGTAATTCAACATTACCTGTATGTAGCCCTGAAATAGTAAAATAACCTTGCTCATTTGTTTTGATAACTTGATCTGACCCATTGACATTCAGTGTTGCTGAATTAATGGGCTTACTTTTATGATCAACAACTTTTCCCGAAATTGTTTGTGCTAATGTTGCCGAGCTGAAGCTAATAACTGTAACGAAAGTACTTAATGTACAAGTAGCAAAAACCTTCTTTGCTAAAAAAGAATGATTAAACATGAATGTATTCCAATAAATAATTAATTTTTCGTTCATTAATTTCCTCAGGTTTGACAACCTAAGTGAACTATTGAACAAAGTGATAAAATAAATTTACTCGATTACAGGTGGCGCCCTTAATTGGGGTTGAACAAAGTAATTTACTTTGTTCTGTGCGGTAATTGCCTCAAACAAGCTATTGCAATAACTCGCAACAAAAAGAGATTTAACTTGTGGTAACTCTGAAGGAGTATCTAGGCCTTGATGACATATATAACACTCTTGCTGTTCAGCATTAATAGCATGGGTTGCTATGTGATCTGCATGAACAAGTGTTGATGTTAAAAAGAACAGCACAGCAACCATGAGTGCCAGAGCATTCATGGTTGCTGATTTATTTAGTTCTTTATAACTGGTTTTAGAATAGGTCGCCATATTGACTGTGATAATATAACACTTAAGATATACCTACAAGCTAAAAGTCAATACTATCTTCCAAAGCTATATTTCAAAGTATTCACTAAACACTTTATAAAGCTCAGTACCCTGATTTACGCTAGCAGAAGCAAAATGTAAAATTGGAATTACTTCTCTATCTAGACTAACGTTGTGTAAAGGGTCGCCATCACCATAATTATCCATACGTAAAATACGTGCTAGAGGTTCTCCTGCTGGTAGGGGTTTACCAAATTCAGCCAAATAATCTATCATGCCGCCCATTGGCGAGTATAGAGCCTTGTAATCTTTAAGGTAACAGGCATAACGAGTCATCTTTTGCGGTAAAAAATCTTGATTGCTATTATTAGCAACAACACCTTTATATTGTAGATAACTTAAAATACCTAACGCGTCTTCCTGAGCTACGGCTAAATCAATTTGCTCTTGAGAACCAAGCTCAACGGTAAAGCTTTCTTTAGCAAATATACCTTCACCCATGACAAAATTTCTGCCTAATTTATTATAGGCTTGCTGCAAACTCCACCATGGACAAAACGTCGCTTCATCCATTGCGCCATCAAAATCATGTGGAATAAAGATGGTATGGGGGATATCAAAATAACAAGCGCTTGCCTTGGCATATTCAGGGCAATATAAATGTTTACTAGAAATAGGACCCGTATGTAAGTCGAGCACTAAATCTGCTTGATGTGCCATACGTTGTAATTGATAAGCAATTTGCTGACCTGTTGTAAGTCCCCAAATATTATGATCTAATTTTTGCTCAATTTGATCTAATAATAATTGTTGAAAACTTGCCCTTATCTCTTCTTCCGATGCTTCAATATTTTTCTTAGCAAAAGGCTCTATAACCGTTTCGTCAAAGTGATACATCCGATTCCAGTTGACACCTGTAATCGGGTCAAATCGTCCTAAGGTATACTCGCCATTCTTGTGATTACAAGCAACAGGATTTGCATTAGGCACTAAAGTAATATTGCTTCGAATATCACAGTTTTTTAATAACTCTAGCAACTGAAAAATTACCGCATTACCTTGTACTTCAGCACCATGCATATTGGCTTGAATATAAACATTTGGGATTTTAAGCTGCGGACAAATTTGTTGACTCTCAAACGAATAGACTGGCACCGTTAATTTTGCACCACTGGCCATTTCACCTACATGCATAATGCTCTTCTTGAAGATATTAGTCTCAAAAGTATTCATAGTTTCTCTCATCTATTAAGCAAGGTTTAAACTAGTTACGCCAGATATGAGCTAGCAGGTTTCGCTGCTCTGACTTCAACTAATTTGCTATTTTGAATAACGTATTCCGCTGCCAGTTGATGACATAAGAAAAATGGCATGCTTTCAGTAAATCCATACGCACCACAGTAGCCAAATACTAGTTCATCACCTACCTTAATATCCTTTGGCAAAGGTAAGTGGCCTAATTTATCCATACTGGTACATAGTGGTCCATGAATATCAAAATTTTGTTTTTGTTCATTCGATTGACGCAGCAACGTTACAGGAAATGGTTGATCCGTTATTGCTGGGCGAATGATATGATTAATACCCGCAGCCAAAACTAATTGCTCTTGCTCATAATTCAATTTTCTATCAATGACTGGTACAACATAATAACCACATTCAGCCACAGCAAAACGACCCAGTTCTAACCAAAGCTCTTCAACTCCCGCTCGAGCTTTAATATCTGCTAAATCTGCAATAATTTGCTGCCATGACAAGGTATTTCCATCGCCCTGCCCTTCACCTAAGTAATCAACACCTAAGCCACCGCCTAAATCGAGAATTTTTAGATCCATACCAATATCAACCGCAAGCTTGGTTAACGGCGCAACCATTTGCCCCCATAGAGCATACATTTTTTCATTACTGAGCATATTGCCCCATTGAAAAATATGTAAACCACAAATATCCAAGTGTGGGTAATCACTCGCCTGTACACTTTGCCACTCTTGTACTGATAAACCAAACGGCGTTAAGCTATTACCACCTAATGGATTTCTTTCACCATCAGGCCATTGCAGCTGTACTCTGAGTAAAACCGTTGGCCTTTCAGTTAAGGCTTGCTCTAAAACAACTTCATTAAGCCAATTAAGCTGATTTAAACTTTCTACCACAAAGGTACGAACACCTTTCTTTACAAAAGCCTTAAGCTGCTTTTTCGATTTGGCAGGCCCCGTGTTTAGTATACGTTCAGGACTGATATCTTGAGCTAATACTTGTTCTAATTCACCAGAGCTTGCAACATCAAAATTAAAACCCTCACCATCAAGGGTTTGAATAATTTTTGATAAAGGGTTCGCTTTCACGGCAAACCAAAGCTTAATTACATCTTGTTGCTGTAATTTCGCTAAGTGTTGCTTTAATGCATCAAGTTGATAAACAAAATAGCCTTGCTCATCTTCTGGAGATTGGTGAGCTAATAAAGTGCTTTCAATACTGGTATCAAACCAAGTGGGTTTAGTGGTCATAGTTTTTTCAAATAATTTTCAGGTTGTAATAACACAATAAGGTTTATTTATTGGGAGCAATTGAAGCAAATATCTTTGACATGGATGTCAAAGATAAGCTTACAGAGACTTATTTACAGCGGTTTGCGGAAATAGTCACAATGAATGAACCCAACGCAACTGGTTATCTTAATATAGATTCAAGCTCTAACGATGCATCACTCTGTTCATCACGATATTTAACGATTAGTGCACATGCCATATTCAAGCCTTGTGCTTGTGCCCACTCACCTTTAACAGGACGAGTTCCTGGTACAACTACAGCATTCTCTGGAATCTCAGCACCCTTTTCGCGCATAACTTGATTAACACAATCATATACAGGTACTGATTTAGATAATGAAACACCCGGTGCTAATACAGCTCCTTTTTTCACAACTATACCTTCAACAACAACAACACCCGCACTTAGAAAAGCATTATCTTCAATGATCACAGGGCTAGCACCTATTGGCTCTAATACACCACCAATTTGCACGGCAGCAGAGACATGAACATTACGACCAACTTGTGCACAAGAACCGATCAATGCATGACTATCTACCATAGTACCGCTATCAACATAAGCGCCAACATTAATATAGGCTGGGGGCATAATAATAACGCCTTCAGCAACATATGCCCCTGCTCGCACAGATGAACCGCCAGGCACTAAACGTACACCATCTTCTGGTGAAAATTGGCGAGCGGGCAAATTATTTTTATCAACAAATCCTTGGTAATTACCTTCAAAGCTAATATTTTTCCCTGCCTTGAAAGCGGCTAGAATCCCTTGTTTTACTTCAACATTGGCGTGCCAGTTTCCATTCTCATCTTGATTAGCCGCACGTATTGCGCCATTTTCTAACTGTGTTATTACATCTTGCCAATTCATGCGATATTCCTATTTTCAACTGTATTTATAAAAGAAGATTGGTTAGTTTGTGCTAACCATTGATTAATTTTTTCATCAAAAGCCAATAACTCGGTGTTATCAGTTAATTCTAGATGGGTTAATGGGGCACGTAATAACGAGCTACGGATATTTTGTTGTTGCTGCATTAATACTTTGACAGGAATAGGGTTAGCGACACAAAAAAGAGCCTCTACCGCATTATTCCATAATGGAAACATAGTTTTTGTCTGCCCAGTTAAGCATAACTGCACATAGGTTTGAGTTGCTTGCGGCCATACATTCGCGCACACAGAAACTAAACCTTTAGCTCCTGCTGGCACTAAATACGGTAACATGGCGTCTTCGCCAGTGTATAACTCAATATTTGGGCAATATTTACGGTAATTAAGAAATTTATTTAGATCGCCGCTAGCTTCTTTCATTGCCCAACAATTGGGATGATCTTGTAAGTTTTGCACTGTCGCAATTGGAATTTCCACGCCACTGCGTGAAGGTACGTTATAAAGCATACACGGAAACTTCGCTGCATCTAACAAAGCTTTGAACCACTGAGTTTGACCAACCACACCCGGTTTTGCATAAAGCGGCGTACCAAGAAGGAAACTATCAATTTTTAACTCATTACAACGGTGTATCCAGTTAATTTGTTCTGGTAAATTATATCCACCAACAGCGACCATTAACGGTGCATTAAGCTGCAAATCACAAACAAATTCGACAATACTTAGTTGTTCAGCACTTGTCAAAGCTAACCCTTCACCCGTGCTACCAAGTAACAGTAAACCATTACCTGCTTGCGCTTGTGCTATTGCTATCTTTTTTAAACTCGTAAAGTCAATTTGATCATTTTCAAGAAATGGCGTTATTAATGCGGTCCATAAAGGGAAAGATCCAACGCTTCGGGTACCAATAAATTGGGAATTTATGCTAATAGATGATTTTATATTCATTGCTCTCGAACTCATTAATTTCTGCACTGTGCAAAGCACAACGCAGATTAGTTCGGAGAACTTGTAGGCATTCACAAGGAGCCGAGCAAAACACCTCAAATTTATAGGTGTTACTGGCTTTTATGCAAAGGCCAGAAGCTCTCCACTCAATTATAACCTACCTAAGGCAAGTCAATATCAGTGACAATTGTTGGGATTCAACCCTTAAACCTTTCTTAAATAAGCAAAGGTAACAATCGGTAAATGTTTCATCAAATAAACATTTACCTCGGCGTTAATCCCCCTCATTATCATTAGCAGAGTTTGATCTCTGTGTTTTGACTAGGTCAAAACAATGACAACTACCTGGTTAACGCTCCTCTTCTGGCCCCTTTAGAACTTCATGGAATAAAAAACCACAAAGTCAGAATTAGGGACAGCGTTATTTAAACATCTTTGTGGCTTTTTTGTCAATATCGAAAGATTCTAATTGTTGCATTCCTAAGGTATACAGTAGAATACTATCTTCTATCTTATTCACTGCTGCTTTTCCTTATGTCAATTTCAAATATCAGCCAAGTCCTAATGCGCAATAGCGAGCTGTTATCCGCTAAAACGCCATTATTTATTAATTTGACGGCAGAAGGCTTTATTGAAAGTTATTTGTCAGATAACCCAAATGCTTTGGTTAATTGCCATAATACTAATTTTATTGATTACCTTGCTATCAACAATAAATACAGTCCCAAGGTAACCTCTAGTTTTGCTAGTGAGTATAAAAGTGAAATAAAACATGATTTAGTGATTATTAACTTTCCTAAAAGTAAAGATGAGCTCGCCTTTACTTTTGCTATGATTGCACCGAACTTACTTGTTGGTGCTAAGATAATTCTAGTTGGTGAGAAAAAAGGAGGCGTGCAATCTAGTCCTAAACTCGCACAACATTTTCTACTTAATTGTCAGAAAATAGATGCTGCTCGCCATTGCTTAGTATTTGCGGGCATAGTTAATCCGCAAAGCCTTACAGAGCACTTCAATATTGATGATTGGTTTAAAAACTACCAAATTAATGTGGATGATGTTGAACTAACAATAGCCTCACTTCCTGGCGTTTTTAGCCAGAAAAAACTTGATATAGGTACCGCCCTATTGATAAGTAATTTACCCGAAACTATGCATGGAAAAGTATTAGATTTTGGCTGTGGCGCTGGTGTTATAAGCTGTTTTATTGGTAAAAAATTTCCTACCACTCAATTATCTTTACTTGATGTCAGTGCATTAGCAATAACTTCAGCAAAGAGAACGTTGTCACTGAATGGCTTATCTGGTGATATTTTTGCTTCAAATAGCTTATCTAACGTAACCGGAAAATATCAACACATTGTTTCCAACCCGCCCTTTCATCAGGGAACAAAAACCAGTTATCAGGCTAGCGAAAACTTTTTAAAGGGTATAAAATCTCATATTGCCCCTCGAGGAAATATCACCATCGTAGCAAATAGCTTTTTACAATAT
>Ga0105356_10006046_pt1 | contig 11348 bp, 4 predicted proteins | sample GOMGulsemesocosm_3_FD_83502 | JGI IMG/M metagenome (GOLD analysis project Ga0105356, IMG submission 83502) | Methane-oxidizing microbial communities from mesocosms in the Gulf of Mexico - GOM9D Gulf of Mexico | ecosystem: Environmental > Aquatic > Marine > Cold seeps | place: Gulf of Mexico...
ATATGTGAAGTTTTTCTTGACTTTTGAAGTATTGTACACATTTCTAAACCATCCATAATAGGCATCATTATATCACTTAATATTAAATCTGGAACAACTTGTTCAGCCAATTTAATTCCTTCAAACCCATTCTCAGCAATTAAAACATTATAATTTTTATCTAAAACATCATTTAACAGCATTTGCATTTCAATATTATCTTCAACCACAAGTAACGTATATTTTTTACCCATAGAGTTTTTAAGATCATTCTTAAAATCATAATCTAATGCTTCAATACTTTGTTTGATTGATTCATTTGATAATGCAGAAGAATCAAGAACTATCTTTTCTTCATCAGAAAAAATAGTCTCTTTTTTTGATAATTTAACGGTAAAAATAGTGTCCTCATCTGGCAAAGAATTTACACTAATTTCTCCTTTGTGCAAAGAAATTAACTCTTTGCTCAAAGCTAAACCAATACCAGAGCCTCTTGTTGTCACTCCAGTATTAGATTGGTAAAAAAGTTTAAATATATCCTCTAATTCTTCTTTAGGTATTACAGACCCCGAATTCATAACTAAAACCTCAACAAAATCATCATTTTGCTTGGACACAACTTTAAGTCTAATTCTCCCTTCTTTTGGTGTAAACTTGAAGGCATTTGCTAATAAGTTATAAAATACATGTTCAATTTTATCAATATCATACCATAACAATATTTCTTCTTCGGGGTATTCCTCAATAAAATCTATATGTTTAAAACGAGCCTGCTCTGAAAATGATATTGCCATTTTATTCAAATGAACTAGAAGGTTATTTTTAGATGCAAAGACTCTTAATTTACCTAATTCTTTATTTCTTACGGTTATAAGTTCTGTAGCAATTCTAGACAATCTTTTTGCATTATTCTTAATTATTGTTAGTCGTTGCTTTAAGAGATGATTTCCGCTACCATCAGCTTTATTTAACATATCCTCTATAGGCCCTAAAATAAGAGTCAAAGGAGTTTGTATTTCATGAGACATTTTTGCGAAAAAATTCATTTTTAAAGCATATAATTCCTTTTCGTTATTATTTTGCCATTCTTCTTTTGCTAAACTACTTCTTAATCGAAACCAATTAAAAATAGCAAAACCTATTAATAAACTTACAAAAGCATACATTACAAAAGCCCATAGGCTGAACCACCATGGAGCCTTAATTGAAATATCAATTTTTTTTGACTCAACATTCCATTCCCCTTTTTTTACACCTGTTTTTACTTCAAAAGTATAATTACCGAAAGGAATATTAGTATACGTTGCAATTCGCTCTTTATTAGGGATAATCCAATTTTCGTCAAATCCCTTAAGCCTATATGCATAATGATAATTAGAACTAAGCAAATTATCCACTGCTGAAAATTGAAATGAAAATGACGATTGATTTGATTCTAATTTCAACTCATTAACATATTCAACGCCTCTTTCAACTTGATTAGGAATTATTAAATTAGCCGATTTATTTAAAATCTCTATTCTACTTATATATAATTTTAAAGAGATTTCCTTTTCACTTAAATCAGATGGAAAGAAAGAGTTCACTCCTACTTCTCCTCCAAAATATAATGTTCCGTTAGTACTTTTAAAAGAGCTGTTTTTGGCAAAATTATTGGTTTGAAAACCATCAACTTTATGAAAAGATTTCAAAATATTGGATGTCAAATTATAATTATGAATCCCATTGCTACTACCTAACCATAAACTATTTGGTTTTTCAACTAAAACCGACCTAATACTTATATCTTTAAAACCATCTCTATTTGCAAATGATTCAAAACTATTGTCTTTAGTACTATATTTTATTAAAAAACCTGATTTACATATAATCCACAAATGGTTAAGTTTATCAGGAATTATTTGTTGAATATTATAATTATAGAGATCTTCATTTTTTTCGATATAATAATTATATTTTGTAAAATATGACTGCTTTAAATCCTTAGGATTTTCGTTAAATTTAAATAACCCTTCTTCATTAACACCAAGCCAAATAGAGCTATCATTACCTTCACATATAGTAATTGGAACTTCTCCTTTTAGATCTATAGATTTATAATCATATGTAGCCAACAATTTTTTATCCTTAGAAAACACATTAATCGCAATACCATTTGTAGCCCAAATTCTATTTCTTGAATCTTTTAATAAGCATCTTACATCTAACGATTCAATACCAAAAGAATTTTTTGTGTCAATTTTAGAAAAAGTTTTTAAATTAATATTATACAACCACAACCCATTACGATAGGTTGCTATCCATATATTTCCGTAGGAATCTTCTGTCAAGTCTTGGATATATTTACCTTTAAAAAATTGCTCCCCTTTCTTTGTATGGTCATATTGTAATTTAGAATTATCAGGAAAAACCCTATTAAGCCCCTGGCCATCGGTTCCAAGCCACAATGATCCATCTGAAGATTCTAATATTGAAAGAATTGTAACAGATGTATTGTTTTCTAGACCATTATAATATTTTATTTTTTCATTATTTTTTGGAAGTATATTTATTCCCCCTTTTTTATCAACCAACCAAATATTATTATGAGAGTCTTCATATATATGAGTGATGGTATTATTGCTAATTGATAAGTTATTCGTTTTTTCATGTTTAAAAACAACCACTTCATCGTTCTCAGCGTTAACCTTGTAAAGACCATCACCATCTGTCCCTGCCCAAATGTTTCCAGCACTATCGCAAAAAACACTTATAAACATAGCATGCTTTAAATTAGATTCTTTAGACTCAAGTTTACCATACGTTTTAAATTCTTTTTTTTCCGAATTATATCTAATTAAACCTTGAAAATTCGTCGCAATCCATAATCCCCCTCTTTTATCTTCAATTAGCCTAATAGTTTGAACAATATCATTTAAAGGTTCCTCTAATTTTTTTAATAATTTTGATTTTAAAGAATAGTTATATACAAAACCAATGTTAGTGCTTATCCAAATTTCTTCCGAGTTCAAAACAACAATACTTTTAATTGTTTGAGCCGAATTATTTTTTTTAGGCAGTACTGTTACTCTATCTATTTCTGAAGTAATACTATTATATTTAAATACAACTCCATTGGAAGAGCCAAACCATACATCATTATTTATGGGTTTGATACATGTAATATGAAAAGGTGATTTATTAGAGTTTAGGTTTTTCCTAAATGATATATTAGCTCCATCTGGATCAATTTTAATTAACTCTCCATTATAAGAAGAGATCCAAATATTGTCACGATTATCTTTTGCCAATAAATAACGGTCAGCACTTTTAGTTATTTGTTTATCAAAAAACCGACTATAAGGAATAATTGAAAAATCATATCCATTGTATCTATTCAAACCATTTGAATTAGACACCCATATATGTCCTAGATTATCTTCAATAATATTTGAATTACCATTAAAAGTTTCATGTAATTTAATAAAGCTGGATTTTTCTTGTCCGACGACGAAATTGTCATTGAAAAACAACAACACAAAACAGCATATAATTTTTAAGGAATGGTTCATAAATTCACTTTTAAAATTGGGAAAACAAAGGCTAATTTTAACCAATTATGGTTAACTAATACAATCCATTTTTAACATCCTCCAAATATAGTTTTTTTTATTAAAAACAATCATTCTATAACATACTTTAAATCACCTGTTTACAATAAACACCCCCACTCTGCTGCCATATTCATTAAAAAAGGTAGGTGTATTCATCTTTTACTTTTCAAAAATAATATTTAGGTGTCTTTAGATAAAAAAACCAACGCCTTTCATAAACATTAAATCACATATTTGTAACAACTAAATTTATAAAGCTGAATTTATCAAGTCCATTAAATAATACATGAAATCATAATCCAAATGAATACACGGAGACATTTTATTAAAAAAACGGCAATAGAAGGGGCTGGAATTTCATTATTGCCAAATTTAACTTTTGGAGTTGAGAAAAGCTTAGATAAGCTAAAAATTGGAATGAGAGGAGTTGGATTACGTGTCACAAATCACCTTAACAATGTAATTTCAACGACTTGGAGTGCCATTACACCCTTGTCTGAATTATCTATCGAAAACAATGGGGAACCACAAGATTTTCCTGATTTCACCAAAGGTAACTGGATAAAGAAAAAACCGTATAACTGGATGAAAGATTCATTCTAACGAAGAATATAAATCAAAAAAATTATAACTCTAATCATTAACTTAATTTATCATTATGAAAAAATTAATTACTTGCTTATTAATTTTTGCCGTCGGCATTATTAATGTTCAAGCTCAAGAAAAAATGGTCACAGGAACCATTTACGATGAAAACGGAGGTCCATTACCCGGAGCTTCAGTAACCATTAAAGGAAGCGCTAGAGGTGTTTCTTCCGACTTTGATGGAAATTTCACAATTGAAGCCTCCAAAGGAGATATACTTTTAATGTCATTTATAGGGTACGAAACAAAGGAAATCGAATTTGTTGATCAAAAATTGTTAACTATCACATTAAATCCATCAAGTAACCAATTAGAAGAAGTTGTAATTACTGCCCTTGGAATTAAAAAGGAGAAAAAACGTGTTGGGTATGCTGTTCAAGAAGTTAAGGGAGAATCTTTACAAAAAGCGATAGCACCAAATGTTGCAGAATCATTAACAGGAAAAGTTGCGGGACTAACTATTGTTAACAGTAACGGATTCTTTTCAGACCCCGGAATATATCTTAGAGGAAGTAAACCATTAATTGTAATAGACGGAGTTCCTAATCCATCTACGGATATGTGGAATATAAGTTCTGATGATATTGAGAGTATTACCGTTTTAAAAGCAGCATCAGCATCGGCACTTTATGGCTCATTAGGATTAAATGGAGCTATTCAAATAACGCTTAAATCTGGGAGTAAAGGAGCTGAAGGTACCGTAGTTTCTGTAAATTCTTCTACTACTTTTCAAGGAGGTTTTACAAGAATCCCAAGAGCTCAAACGGATTACGGGCCAGGAAATGCAGGTGTATACGAATTTGATACAGGAGCACCTGGAAGTAATGGAAAAAATGATTTTGATTACAATATATGGGGACCAAAATTTGATGGAAGACTATTACCTCAATATGACTCTCCAATAGACCCAGTTACAGGAAAAAGAATACCTACACCATGGATTGCTAGAGGAAAAGATAATTTAGGAAACTTTATGGAAACAGGTATTGTAAGCTCTAATAATATGTCCATCCAATCCAGTGGAGAGAATGGTAGTTTAAACGTGTCTAATACATACAAACACTCAAAAGCATCAGTTCCTGGCGCCAAATTAGACATCAATACATTTAGAGTAAGAGGTAAATTGAATATTTCAGAACAATTTTCAGTTGATGCTTCATTACAACATAATTTTCAATATTCAAATAATGCTCCTAGAGCGACCTATAATCCAACTTCACCAATATACACATTGGCCGTTTGGGGAGGTGCCCATTTTGATGTTAGAAATATGAAAAAATTCTGGGTACCAGGAAAAGAAGGAATAAAGCAACACTTTGTTGAGAATTGGAGGTATAATAACCCTTATGCCTATGTACATGGATATAGAAAACCCTATAAAAGAAATAATATATTAGGTTATTTAAAAGCAAATTATAAGCTAAATGAAAAAGTGAATGCATTTGTTAGAACAAGTTTAACAACGGATTCAAGAACTATAGATCAAGAAATATCTGTTGATGTTTACAATTATGACATTCCAGATAGAGGTGGTAGATACAGACACTTTCAAGATAACTTATTTGAATCCAACACAGACTTTTTAATGAGCTATAGTGATGATTTTTTCAATAAAGAATTTGAAATAGATGCAACACTTGGAGCAAATCAAAGACTTTATAGATATAGCACCTCATATGCAGCAACTACACAGTTAGTAGTTCCTGAAATATTTAAGCTAAGTAATTCAGTTGATAGAATTACTCCTTCAAGTTCAAAACAAGAAAAGGGTGTATATAGTGCTTATGCAACAGTAGATTTGGCATATCAAAATAAATTTTTCTTAGGATTTACAGGTCGAGTTGATAAATCTTCCACTTTACCAGCTAAGAATGATTCCTTTTTCTATCCATCTGTTTACACAAGTATTCTATTAAACAAAATATTTGAATTACCTGAATCAATTAATTTTTTAAAGCTTAGGGCTGCCTATGCAAAAGTAGGTGGAGATTTACCAATCTATAATGCTGTAAATTCCTACAGTACTGGTAGTACATATAGAGATCTGCCAATAGCGTTTTACCCATCAGTGATTGACAACCCAAACATTTCGCCTTCGTTTACTACTTCTTATGAATATGGTATTGAAGGTAAATTCTTTAAGAACAGGGTTGCTTTAGAAGCCTCTTATTTTGAAAATAATTATGGTCCACAAATATTTACACAAAGATTTTCTCAAACATCTGGTTATACAGGAATTAGAGAAAATGGTAGAACAACCCAAAGAAAGGGATATGACATAACGTTGAATTTCAGCCCAGTAAAAACAGATAAATTTACTTGGAACTCTCTCATAAACTATAGTTCATTTAAAGATTACTTAACTTCATTACCTCCTCTTCCAGATGGAACAGTTCCTGAAAAAGAAGGAAGAACATTTGTGGGAGGAAGACTTTATGACTTATGGTATTATGAGTGGGAAAAATCACCTGATGGACAATTGGTTATCCAATCAAATGGTCTTCCTAAAAGGACAGATATTTATAGAAACCTTGGAAATACTCAAAATGATTTTACACTAAGTATGAAAAATACATTTTCATATAAAAATGTAACCCTTTCGTTTTTACTTGATGGTAGATTTGGAGGAGTAACTTTGGATCGTTACGAAAGAGATTTATGGAGGTCAGGTTCACACCCTGAATCTATTCATCCTGAGAGAGAACTTTCAAACATTGCTTATACGCATGGTGGTGATGCCAAAACAATGCAAATTCCAGGGGTATCTTTAGTGAGTGGTTCACTATCATATGATTCAGACGGCAATGTACTTGAAGACACAAGAGTTTTTGGTAAAAGTACTGCTAAAGTAGATTATCAAGCTTGGGCTCAAGGTTATAAAGCTGCGTATTATAGTAATATCATGGAAAAGACCTTTGTTAAATTAAGAGAAGTGACTATTACCTACAACCTCCCTAAAACATTAGTAGAAAAGACCTTTTTAAATTCGGCTTCTATTTCACTTGTTGGTAGAAACCTTTATTACTGGACAAAGGATAAAACGTATGCTGATTTAGATTCTTATTCATTTAGTCAAGGTTCAACAAATCTTCAATTTCCGTCACAAAGAACTTATGGATTCAATGTAAATCTTCAATTTTAAAACTTATTACAATGAAAAATATATTAAAAACTGTTTTTTTATGCTCTATGGCTATTCTAATGAATAGTTGTTTAGACTATGATGAACTAAGAGAAAATCCTAATGATCCCGTAAACGTATCCCCTAGTTTATTATTTACTAGGGCTGTTCCTAAACCAAGATCATCTTTTTTGGATAGCTATTCTTTCGCTCAATATCACATTAGAAATAACTCTGATGGTAACCCAATAGATTATCAATTTGGAAGTGGAGGTTTTAATTATGGAACCTTACGAGATCTAGCTAAAATGGTTGAACAGGCAGAAGCTAGTGATAATCATGTCTACGTGATATTAGCTAAATTTTTAAAAGCCTATTATTATGTTGATATGAGTAGAGATATGGGTGATGTACCATTAACTGAAGCTATGCAAGGAGCTGATAATCCACAACCAAAATATGACACTCAAAAATCTGTATATCTCCAGGCACTTAATTGGTTGGATGAGGCAAATGAAGAATTAGGTGCTTTTATAAATGATAACCCTACATATGTTTTGGAAGGAGACTTTTATTATTTTGGTAATTTAAGCCAATGGCAAAAAGCAATTAATTCATATACATTAAGAGTTTTGGTGTCATTAAGTAAGAAATCAAACGATTCAGAATTAAATGTTCAAGGACGATTTGCAAATATCGTAAACACCCCTTCTAAGTACCCTCTTATGACTAGTATATTTGACAATATGCAAGTTGAACATCAAGACAAAGACGGTTACCGTAGCCCTTACAATCCTGATAATGCAGCTTATGCAGCCGATATTGTTCTAGTAAGTACTTATATTGATTTACTAAAAGATAATGAAGACCCTCGTTTGATGATAGTAGCTGATCCTACTCCTAATGCACTTGCTGCCAATCCTGACGAAGAAGCAGTGAAAGCTAATTTTAGTTCATATGTTGGTGCAGATATATCTGTATCAACTGCGGAAAACGCAGTAAAACGAGTTAATGGGGATATTTCATTCCCTAATCAAGAGCGATATAATAATTACGTTGGTCAACCAGCAGTTTTACTTAGTTATTTTGAACAAGAATTGAACATTGCCGAAGCTGCAAACAGAGGCTGGATTTCTTCCAATGCCACAAATCATTATAACAATGGTGTAGCAGCTTCTATGGAATTTTATGGCGTGGAAGAAAGTAAAATTAGTGATTATCTTAACACAAAAGCACCATACGTATCCGGAGCTCTAGGTTTAACAAGAATTCACGAGCAAATGTACATTGCTTTCGCAGAAAATTCAGGCTGGGAATCTTTCTTCTTAACAAGAAGAACTGGAGTACCAACATATAAATTTTCGAGTGAAAATAATGTAGCAAAAATACCTGTCCGTTGGGCATATCCTGTTGCTGAACAATCAGATAACAGTGTTAACTATTCTGCCGCATTAATCTCCCAATTTGGTAGTGAAGTAGATGATAGAGATCAAATCATTTGGATCCTACAAGATTAATTAAATAACAATATCAACATTATGAAAAAAACATATATTTTCAACAATATTAGATATATTTCTAATTTGTTATTTCCGTTAGCATTGCTGATTTTAGTTATAATTGGCTGTTCAAAAGATGATGAAGGATGGAGTGACGATAGGTATTTGGAAAATTTTGAAATGTACATTTTCCATACAAACCCTGAAACAGGAGGAGCATATACAAACGAAGAATTAGCAGAATTATCATACAATCCAAAAGTAAAAGAATCTTATACTGAGGGGCAATCTGTTGAACTATCCGTTGTAACTGAAAAGGAACCAGTTGAAGTTAAAGTACTATTAGGAAGTGACCTTTCAGTTTTGGAAGTAATTTCAGAATTTAACACTTATAACGATAAGTTTAGATCTAAAAGTTTTGTTTCAACTTTAGAAAACCTAAGTCTTTTAGAAATTGGTGATAAAACTACATTAAAATTTGAAATACTTTTCAAAGATAATTCTAAAGGAGCTGTTCTTTTTGACATCAAAAAGAAAAAGGTTTTTGTACCTAGTATAGATTTCTTTGTTTATCTAAAGAAACAAATTGGAGAAGTTATTGGGTTAAATACCGAAGATAACGTTGTTTCAAGAGAAAAAAATGCGGAAGTTGGAACAATCATAACTTTAGATGGAGTAAGCAATAAAGTAGAGGTTATAAATACCCCTGATTTAAATTTCAGACATACAGAAGATTTTTCTGTTGGAATATGGGTAAACACAACAGCAACTAATGCTGATCCATCTATAATTGGTGATAAAAATTGGGCAAGTGGAAGTAATAAAGGATTTATTTTTGCCTTTCTAGGTGACAATTGGAAGTTAAATGCAGGTGGAAGTGGTAACCGAATAGATTTAAGCGGTAATGTGATTAATGATGGAGCATGGCATTTTCTAATGGCTACATTTGATAGAGATGGTGATGCAACTATTTATCAAGATGGTGTATCTCTGGGAAGTACTGACATGTCAGCATTAACGGATATGAACAGTGGACTTCCTATACAATTGGGACAAGATGGAACCGGATTTTATGGAGATTGGTTTGAAGGAAAACTTGGAGAAACTTATATCTATGACTATGTACTAACTCCTGGACAAGTTGCTGAAATAAACTCAATAAAAACAGGTGCACAATTAAGAACTAATTCTGGAACTGTTAAAGATCTAAAAGTAACTAATAGCAGTGCTAGTGTAAGTAGTGAAGAAAATCGTTACGCTTTTACTTTTGATGGTTCCAATATGGTTACATTAGATAACACTTCTGATTTAGATTTTAGGCATGCTGGTGATTTTTCTGTTGCTGTATGGGTAAATACAACTGCTACAAATAGTGATCCTTCCATAATTGGTGATAAAGATTGGGGAAGCGGTGGAAATAAAGGTTTTATTATGCCTTTTAAAGGTAGTACTTGGGGGGTCAATGCTGGTGATGGAAACGGAAATAGAATTGATCTTAATGGAAATGCAATTAATGACGGAGAATGGCATTTATTAGTCGCAACCTTTGATCGCGATGGCGATTTAACATTATATGAGGATGGAAATTCCGTCGATAGTGGAAATATGTCTGCCCTTGGCGATATGAATAGTGGTTTCCCAATTCGTTTAGCACAAGACGGAACAGGAACATATGGGGATTGGTTTGAAGGAAAAGTGGCCAATAGTATGATTTTTGACTACGCGTTGTCAGCTGAAGAAATAACTGCTTTGTATAATGAATAATTGAGTGAATTATTGTTTGAGTTAATGGTGTATTAAGGAAGGGAAACTGTTTGCCTTCCTTGATACCATTAGTTTCACTTAAAATAAAAAATATTGATTAAAATGAAAAAGGAAATTTTATTAGTTGGTATACTATTTTTATTGATTTTCTCTTGTAGTAATACGAATGGGGAAGAACAGCATACAGAACCAACTGAAAATATTGTAGAAAAAAAAGTGTTAATTATTGGAATTGACGGTTGTAGGCCTGATGCGCTAACAACTGCAAACACACCTAATTTAGACGCTCTAATGGAAAATGCAACCTATTCTTTGGATGCAAGAAACACGGGCATAACAAGAAGTGGCCCAGGATGGACATCCATGCTTACTGGAGTTTGGGAAAATAAACATAATGTTGTTGATAATACTTTCGACACATACAATCATACAGATTATCCTCATTTATTTAAAAGGATAAAAGATTATAATTCTGAATACAAAACTGTCTCTGTTACGCAATGGCACCCTATAAACAATAAAGTTGCAAGATCAACGGTTGATGTAACAATAAATCCAGAAGACAGTACTTTAGATACTGAAAATAAAGCTATAACACAATTATCTAGTAAGCAACTAACTGCGATGTTTGTTCATTATGATGATGTGGATCACGCAGGACACTCAACAGGGTTTAGCCTAAGTAATACGGTTTATATGAATGCCCTAGAGAAAGTAGACCAATCTATTGGTAACGTCGTTGCAGCA
>Ga0105356_10006047_pt1 | contig 11347 bp, 9 predicted proteins | sample GOMGulsemesocosm_3_FD_83502 | JGI IMG/M metagenome (GOLD analysis project Ga0105356, IMG submission 83502) | Methane-oxidizing microbial communities from mesocosms in the Gulf of Mexico - GOM9D Gulf of Mexico | ecosystem: Environmental > Aquatic > Marine > Cold seeps | place: Gulf of Mexico...
CATTGGCGCCATCGTCGGTCACCTATTTGGCCTAGTCTTGCGCAACCACTGGCTACCCGAATATCTACACAACTTTGCCGCACTTGCGATTGTCTGTGGCGGTTTTGCCGCCGCCGAGGAAATACACCACGAAGCAGGCCTACTAGCGGTCACCGTGATGGGTATGTGGCTGGCGAATATGAAGGACGTCAATACCACCGACATCTTAAACTTCAAAGAAAGTCTGACAGTAGTATTGGTCTCCAGCTTGTTTATCGTTATGGCGGCGCGTATCGATTTTGGCGCCTTCCAAGCCCTAGGCTGGGGCGGTTTGGGTGTGCTCGTGGTAATCCAGCTATTCAGCCGCCCAATCAAAGTATTCTTCAGCACCCTCGGCTCTGTCTTCACACCGCAGGAATGCCTACTAATGGCCTGGGTAGGCCCACGGGGTATTGTTGCCGCTGCGGTCACCGCCCTATTTGCTCTGAAGCTAGAAAACTTAGGCTTCTATCAAGCCAATTTGTTGGTGCCTCTAGCCTTTATGATCATTATGGGCACGGTGATCATTCAAAGCGCCACCGCGCGCCCACTAGCTAAATTGCTAGGCGTAGCCGAGCCCGACGCCCGCGGCTTTTTGATTGTCGGCGGCAACCCCGTGGCCCGCGCCATTGCCAGCGCCCTACAGTCAGCGGGTTACCGCGTACTGCTCAGCGATACGTACTGGGACAATATCTCAGCCGCACGTATGGACAACCTGCCCACCTACTATGGCAGCTTGCTATCAGAACACGCAGACACTCATTTAGACCTCGTTGGGCTGGGCGGCATGTTGGGACTGTCCCATCACGCTGACCGCAATAACTTAGCCGTGTTGAAATACCGCAATGAATTTGGCCCCAAGCACGTGTACTGTCTAGCCACCCGCGCCGACAATACCGCCGCTAGCAGCAAGCACATTATCAGCGACCGCCACCGCGGCGATATCTTGTTTGGTGTGGATATGACCTACAGCAAACTAGCCAACTTGATTGCCAAGGGAGCACAGATCAAGTCCACCACCCTAACCGATGAGTTTAATTTCCAGTCGTGGTTGGAACATGAGAGCAACTTCTATAACGTGCCCCTGTTTGTATTGGATAACAAAGAGAACCTGAGCTGGTTTACCGACAATGCCGACCTCAATCCAAAGAGTGGCTGGCAACTGTATAGCTTGGTGCCGAGTCAAGGTGATGGGGAGCGTAGTGCTTAGTGGGATGCGGATAGGCTGTTGAAAGCATATCCGCATAACACCCTACTGGAAGTGCTGCGCATGAAAGAGTAAATGCTCTTTAATAAAGCTAGCGATAAAGTAATAGCTATGGTCGTAACCTTCCTGCATTCGAATCGTAGCTGGGTAGCTTTTCTGCTCAACTACAATATCCATATTACTCGTCAACAGCTGCTCAGCTAAAAAATCATCCCCGCAACCTTGGTCAATCAGCATAGGCATAAAGTCTTCCGCCTTTGCTCCACTCATCAATTCACAGCTATCGTAAGCCGCCCAAGCACTGCGATCATTGCCTAGGTAGGCGCCAAAGGCTTTCTCGCCCCAGGGGCACTGTGTTGGATTGACGATAGGACTGAAGGCACTCGCCGAGCTATAGCGGCCTGGGTTCTTTAAGGCAACGCTCAAAGCCCCGTGGCCACCCATGGAGTGTCCACTGATCGCACGTTGCTGAGTAACAGGGAAATTCGCTTCGATCAACTCAGGCAGCTCATCAACGATATAGTCATACATCTGATAGTGCGCTGCCCAGGGTTGCTGTGTGGCATTCACATAGAAGCCCGCGCCTTGACCTAGATCATAGCCATCATCATTCGCTACGCCTGCACCGCGGGGGCTGGTATCGGGGGCAACAACAATCACCCCTAGCTCCGCCGCCCAGCGCTGCACCGCCGACTTCTGCATGAAGTTTTCATCCGTACAGGTGAGACCCGACAGCCAATACAAAACTGGTAGTTTTTTTTGCTCAGCCTGATCAGGTAGATACACCGCAAAGGTCATCTCACAGGCATTGCTACTGGATGCGTGAGTGTAGCGTTTATGCCAGCCGCCAAAGCTGCGGTTGCTGGCGATACGTTCAATAGTAGCCATGCTTAGAACTTCACTACCGTGCGTATGCTCTTGCCGCTGTGCATTAGCTCAAAGCTTTCGTTAATGTCTTCTAGTGGCATATTGTGCGTAATAAAATCTTGCAGGGGAATCTCCCCCTGCATATAGCGCTCTACATAACCCGGTAGCTCAGTGCGACCACGCACTCCACCAAAGGCTGTGCCGCGCCAGACTCGCCCGGTAACCAGCTGGAAGGGGCGAGTCGATATTTCAGCGCCTGCGTCAGCCACACCAATAATCACCGATTCGCCCCAACCTTTATGGCAGCACTCCAGCGCCGAACGCATCACCGCGGGGTTGCCTATGCACTCAAAGGAGTAGTCCACACCGCCGTCGGTCATAGCAACAATATACGACTGAATATCACCATCGATGTTCTTAGGGTTCACACAATCCGTAGCGCCTAGCTTTCTGGCCAGCTCAAATTTACCTTCGTTAATGTCAATGGCAATAATGCGTCCGGCTTTCTGCTCTACCGCGCCGACAATGGCTGCTAGACCAATGCCCCCCATGCCAAAGATGGCTACGCTATCGCCCTCTTCAACCTTGGCCGTATTTTTCACCGCACCCATGCCCGTAGTCACACCACAGCCGAGCAGGCAGACCTCTTCCAAGGGAGCTTCCTTACTGATCTTAGCTAGGGAAATTTCAGGGATCACCGTATATTCAGAGAACGTAGAGGTGCCCATATAGTGATAAATAGGCTGACCGTCTTTAGAGAAGCGCGTGGTGCCGTCGGGCATCAAGCCCTTGCCCTGGGTCTCGCGTATTTTTTGACATAGATTAGTTTTCCCTGACAGGCAGAACTTACACTCGCGACATTCAGGGGTATACAAAGGAATCACATGATCGCCTACTGCCACACTGGTCACACCTTTGCCTACTTGCTCAACGATACCGCCGCCTTCATGGCCAAGTACGCAGGGAAATACACCTTCAGAATCAGCACCGGAGAGTGTATAGGCGTCGGTGTGGCAAACACCGGTAGCAATAATTTTCACGAGCACCTCTCCCGCCTGCGGAGGCATTACATCGATGGTTTCAATGCTAAGAGGCTCGTTCGGTGCCCAGGCAACAGCGGCACGTGACTTGATAGGTGTTTGGCTCATTAGTGATTCCCGTGTGAGCCCATACCGGAAGGGTATAGGCTATTGATATGTATTGGGAAGACAATAACAGTTATCGCTGTAGGGGCAAAGACAACAGAGTGTTTCTGTATAGAAACACTGCACCCTAGTTAAGCAACCTTAATATACTTCGGGTCTGCTGCTTGTAGTACCTTCCCCTTCCAGCGGTCTATCAAGGCACTATTGTCATCATCCCAGGGGTGGAAGCCGGGTTTGAAATAGCTTAACCACACGGGGGCTAAACGGGTCACATAACCATTAATGCCATACAATGACTTAATGCCAAACAACATATCCTTAAGCTTAAAACCTGTTTTGCTATTGGCCAACATACGTACATGGTAGTAGTTAGACATAACACCCAAGCCAAGGGTCGCAATCAGCATCGCCAGTGTGCGGTGCCAATAGGGGGCACCTACGTGCAGATAAACATCGTAGGCCACGCCTTTATGCTCGGTCTCTTCTATCGCATGCCACATCCACAATGAGCGCATAGACTCATGCATATTACGGCGCTTTGCCTCACTAAACTCATTTTCTTCTAACAACAAATTCGCCAACATGGCAGTGATATGTTCCAGTGCCGCCGTCAGAGCTAGCTGGTCTTTGGCGGAACTGTATTTCTGAATTACTTTAAGCAAGCTAACAACAGTTTTTTCCAACTCCGCCGCAGGTAGGCCTTTGGCATCCAGATAATTATTCATCGCCACATGCTCTAGAGAGTGCATGGCCTCCTGACCGATGAAACCCGATATTTGGCTTTGTATTTCTTTATCATCAATACTGCCGCGCACCTGCCTTACTGCATCGACAAAAAACTGCTCGCCCTCTGGGAACAAGATAGACAGAGATTCCATCCATGTGGTCAGAAAAGCATTATTGTATAACCACTTATCAGGGACCTTATCCGCATCAAATGTAAAGCCCATACGCTGGGGCTTGATACTCACATTACTCGGTTTATGCCATTTGAGTGCTTTCATTTAATCCACCTCTTGTATTACTGAATGATGAATTTAATATCGCAATGCAGCATAAAAACGTATATGACCGCCCCTGACACAGAGGGAACACTTTACGACAGTGGCGTTTTTACCTCACCTGCGTCATCTATAGTCCAAGGGCTAGCCACCCCCGGCATTCACCCAGGTTCAATTTTTTGATAGCGTGGTTTAAACAGTGTGATATGAACCTATGCAAGCAGCTGATCAAATCAAAGTCCCCTCGATACTTGTCACCAAGGTGCTCAAATTTGCCCTGCACATGCAGGTCGATATACGCCCTGTTCTTGCAGAATTGAATTTTGATCCCAGCTTAGAAAACATATATAAGGAAAGCATAGATTTTGAGCTATTCTTTAAACTCATCGAAGGCTTTACCGAACAATACCCCATAGGCTGTGTAGGGCTGCAATTTGGCGACAGCTTTGCCTTTGAATACCTGCCAGAAATGGAGACCTTCCTTTCCACCGCACAGACACCTAGGCAAGCACTGGAAATTTTTCGCTGGGCGGTGCCTTTATTAGTCCCCTTTGCACATTTTGATATCCAACAGAAAAAGCAGCGCCTAGCTTTAGTCATTCATCTGCATGAAGCAATTCCCAGCAACATTCGCCCACTTATTACCGAAGCCATTTTTTCTGTTATTTTTAAATTTGCGCGCCTGCTGATAGGTGATGACTTTCAACCACTATTACTTGAGCTGCAGCACCCTCTGCAAAGTAATGCTGCAGATTACCAAGCTAAGTTAAAAACAAAAATCTGTGTAAATGCAGCAGAAAACAGACTTTGGGTGGATGAGCAATTGCTCAATAATGACCTCAAAAACAGTATGCCGCAGCTGCACGAGCAAGCCGCTGGTTTATTGCAAAATCGATTAGAGAGCATCAGTACTCCAGAAAGCTTGGCGCGGCAGATTTATCACTTAATGCATGAAGACGCCAAATACCGCAATGCGCATATAGATGTATTTGCCGACTTAAAACATGTCACCACTAGGACCATTCAACGCCAGCTGCACATTGAAGAAACCAGCTTTCGAGAGATCAGTGACAAGGTTAAACTTAGCCTTGCCTGCCAGTGGCTACGCCTACCAGAACGCTCTATAGACTCTATTGGTGAAGACTTAGGATTTTCTGATCGGCGCAGTTTTACACGTAGCTTTAGCCGCTGGATGCAGCTATCACCCTCAGCTTATAGAAAGAAATTCAGTAGTCCTTAGGGATTTCACTTTTTAATAGCATACCAACCACCGACTTAGGTAGTACTCGAGCCAGACGAATTAGCCAGCGCTAAGCACTCACCACCTTGGCGCCTTTGGCGGCAGACAACAGGGCAACTTGACGACCTATACCCGAAGAGGCTCCCACGATTAAGAATACTTTGTCTTTTAACAACACGAGCAACCCAAATCAAAACAATTAATGAGACTTAATCACATTAATTAATACTGAGCACTGAGAATAGACGTGAATGGATTGCTTATTGATGCCATGCAGATATGCCGCTCTGGCGGCATATCTGCATGTAGAGGTTACAGACGAGGAGGCTCTACCGCTTCTGTGCTACGAGCAGGAATAATGCCTTGATCTATAGCCATCGCCGTCACGCCACTGCGGAAGTCTCGCTTGATCGTGGTAAAGGTAGCGCGATGCTTGCCCGCGACAGACTGGGCCTTCAACAGTGCCGCTTCAAATAGGTTATCCAGGGGTACAGCCTGATCAACAATACCCTGTTCCGCACATTCCTTCGCGTTCCAAGCGGCACCTGTAATCGCTAACTCATAAGCGCCTTGTGCGCTGGGCAACAACTTAACCACTTCCATCATCGGCAGTGAAAATGGCACCTTAATATTTACTTCGGCAAAGCAAAAGCGTCCGCGCTCGGCGCGCATAAAGCGAAAATCTAGGGCTGAAGCAATCAAGGCTCCGCCGGCATAGGTGTTACCATTCAATGCGGCAATTGTCGGCATGCAGAAAGTTGCCAAGCGCAATAGTAGCTTGTCGAAGTCTGCCACAAAGGCCATAAAGCCCTCTGCACTCTGTGTCCCTACCCAGGGTAAGTTGATGCCCGTAGAAAATGTTTTCTCACTGCTGCTAGTGAGTAACATGGCGCTGTTATTGGCATTCGCCTCAATAGCATCTAGGGCTAAATGCCACTTGGTCAGCCCGTCGGGAGTCAAGGTATTATCATTTTCTGCATCGGTCATACGCAGTTCAACGACGTTATCGTGTTGGATTAGTTCTAACATATCTATCTGCTCTGCTTGTTAAGTGGGCTGACTATAGCATTTTAAAGGCTCACGCAGGGGAGCCACTTTTAAAGGCTCACGCAGTTGCGACCATTGCCCTTGGCGCGATACAGGGCCTTATCCGCAGCCTTAACCACTTGCTCTGGGGTTTTGTGCTCTGTAGTTCGAGCTGCTAGTCCAATACTGATAGTTACCGACAAGGGCTTGTTCTTTGTCTTGCGCTTGGATTTACTCTTGGCTTTGCTTTGAGCCTTAGGCTTACTTACCGGGCGTGAGGCTTCACGCACCTGCATGGCATAGTCTTGTATCGTTTCACGCAACTTGTCTAAATGAGCTTCTACCTGCTCTGGTGTTTTACCCGCATAGACAACAGTAAACTCCTCCCCCCCGTAGCGATAGGCCGTACCGCCGCCAGTGACTTTGGCTATTTTAGAGGCGACCATCTGCAGTACTTGGTCGCCCACATCGTGGCCATGGGTATCATTGAATTTTTTAAAATGATCTATATCCAGCATGGCAATACTGTAGTTGCGCCCTAGGCTAAGCAGCTTTTGATTCAGCGCACGCCGCGAGGGCAGAGCGGTCAGCTCATCCCTATAGGCCATATCATGGGAGTCTAATAATATAGATAGGCACACCAGCAGACAGGCGACGCTAAATAGTAAAGCCGGCGCCATACCCTGCCAGCTCAGGGGCAGATCACAGGCAAAGGCCAACAGCGCCCACTGTGCCAATACAAATACCGCATAAATGGACTGGCTTTCTTTTAGCAGCAAAGTCAAACATAGCAAGCAAGACAACAGCCCTGTAACCAAAACCACATCTGGCAAATACAGCCATGGCAGATAGAGACGAACTTGCAACAAGTCCCTTTGCAAAAGCTCTTCCAGGATCAATTCCTGCTTATCTACTAAGAAGTAAAGCAACAAGCACTGTGCCCCAATAAAAGCTAGCCGCAATAAGCCGTGTATAGAAAACAGGCTGCGATCTTTTAAAAACACAAATACACTACTGTTCAATAACAATAACATCAGTATTGAACTGTAGGCAGCGGTTCCCTGCCAGTGGGGTAAGTATAAGGCTAGACCCGCGCCTATGCTTAAAAACAGGAGTAAAAAGCTATAGCGACTGCGATTAAATTGAATGCTTAAAAACAGGCCCACGCACAGCAGGCTCACCGGCAGTATTCCGCTAAGAGCATCCAACCAAAGCACTGGTACTGCGGTGATATTGGTCAACGCCCATAAGCTACAGAAAAAAACTATAAAAGGGCTAAGCAATAGCCCCCATCGGTTAGATAAAAAACTAAACACTATATTTTTAGCTTATAGCCGGTTTTAAATATCCACCAGATTAGTAGCAGACAGACAGTCATGAAAAACAGAATCATGCCCAAGCTAATACCGACACTCACATCAGACACCCCATAGAAACTCCAGCGGAAGCCACTGATCAAGTACACCACGGGATTAAACAAAGTGATTGTCTGCCACAGGGGCGGCAGCATGCTAATGGAGTAGAAACTGCCACCTAAAAAGGTCATCGGTGTGATCACCAATGCGGGGATGATTTGTAGCTTCTGAAAGCCATCTGCCCAAACCCCAATCACAAAACCCAATAAACTAAAGGTCACCGCGGTAAGTACTAAAAACATCATCAACCAAAATGGGTGCATAATCTCAAATTCAACAAAGCAACGTGCCGTAAGCAAAATCAAACAGCCCAATATAATGGACTTACTCGCTGCAGCCCCCACATAACCCAGCACAATCTCAACAGCAGACACGGGGGCCGACAACACCTCATAAATCGTGCCAGAGAACTTCGGCATATAAATGCCAAAGGCCGCATTGGATATGCTCTCGCCCAGTAGTGACAGCATCAACAAGCCCGGCACAATAAAGGCACCGTAGGGTATGCCGTCAATCTCCCCCATACGTGAACCAATAGCGGCGCCAAATACAATGAAATAAAGGGATGTCGACAATACCGGTGCAGCAATGCTTTGCATTAGCGTACGCCAAGCGCGGTTCATCTCAAATCTATAAATGGCACGAATAGCATAGATATTAAGTGGCATTATTGCGCCTCCCGAACTAAGTTTACGAATATTTCCTCTAGTGAGCTCTCGCTAGTATGTAGATCCTTAAAGTCAATGCCTTGCTCGTTCAAGCTGCGCACCAGCTGGGCAATACCGGTATTTTCCGACTGTATGTCGTAGGTATAGACTAGGGCATGACTACTCTCGGTCAGCTCCAAGGAGTATTCCTCAAGACTACCGGGTAATTGTGTTAACTCCTCTTGCAGCTGAATAGTCAGTTGCTTCTTGCCCAGCTTCTGCATCAATACGTCTTTGTCCTCAACCAACATCAACTCACCCTTGTTAATCACTCCGATGCGGTCGGCCATATCCTGGGCCTCCTCTATATAGTGAGTGGTCAATATAATGGTTACCCCACTATCGCGTAGGCCGCGCACCATCTGCCACATATCTTGACGCAGCTCTACATCCACACCCGCTGTGGGCTCATCCAAAAATAGAATAGTAGGCTCGTGGGACAGGGCCTTAGCAATCATCACCCGGCGCTTCATGCCCCCTGACAACATCATGATTTTAGAGTCTTTTTTATCCCACAGTGATAGGTCTTTGAGTATTTTCTCAATATAAGCAGGATTTTTGGGCTTGCCGAATACACCGCGGCTGAAGTTAACCGTCGACCATACCGTCTCGAAGGCATCGGTAGACAACTCCTGGGGCACCAAGCCTATTTTAGAGCGCGCAGCTCTATAGTCCCCTACTGTATCGTGACCATCCGCTACCACCCTGCCAGAAGACGCGCTAACAATTCCACAAATAATGCTAATCAAGGTGGTCTTGCCCGCCCCGTTGGGGCCTAACAGGGCAAATATCTCGCCGCGCTTGATATCTAAATCGATACCCTTGAGCGCCTCAAAGCCAGAGTCGTAAACCTTACTCAGCTGCTTAGTGGAAATAACAAATGACACGGCCTGTCCTTAATAATCTATCTGGGGCCTAGAGTTTAAATGAAATACGGTCCGCATGTAGATTAATAGATGCTTGTGCCCAAGCCATAAAATTAAGTACAGTAAGAAGCTAATAACTAAAGAACCAATACCACATGCTGCCACTATATAGATTGACCATTTCCTGCCCTGACAAAACCGGTATCGTTGCCGCTGTCAGCAACTTTATTGCCGAGCAAGGCGGCAACTTGATAGAAGCCAACTACCATACTGAGCAAGACAGCCAGTGGTTTTTCATGCGCAACGAAATCAGCTTTTCTGCCTCCAGCTTTCAGGCAGATGATTTTCAACAGCAGTTTTCTAGTCTGGCTGAACAATTCGAGATGCTGTGGCAGCTCATCGACACTCGAACCGCCAAGAACATTGTGCTCTTAGTCAGCCAGCACTCCCACTGCCTAGCCGACATATTACACCGCTGGCACAGCGGAGACCTAGCAGGAGAAGTCGTAGCAGTAATATCCAACCACAATACACTCTGTGACATTGCCCAGTGGTACAACGTGCCCTTCCACCATATTCCTGTCACTCAGGGCACCAAGCAGCAAGCCAACCTAGCTATCGCTAAACTATTGACGGGCTACCAAACTAACACCGTCGTACTGGCGCGCTATATGCAAATTATCCCAGCCAGTTTGTGTGATGCTTACTCCGGCAGAATGATCAACATCCATCACAGCTTCCTGCCCTCCTTTGTTGGAGCTAACCCCTATGAACGCGCCTACCAACGCGGCGTCAAGCTGATCGGCGCCACCTGCCACTATGTCACCAGCGATCTAGACGAGGGCCCCATCATCGAGCAAGACGTTGTCAGAGTCAGTCATCGCCAAAGCAAGGACGACATGCTGAAAAATGGCAAAGACGTTGAACGGGTCGCTCTCGCTAGGGGGCTGCAATACCATTTAGAAGACAGGGTGATGGTGCACGGGCGAAGAACGATCATTCTTGAGTAAATTATATACGGTGTGTCTGTTTTTTGAGCTAATTTCATAGAAATGGAGAACAACTAGTGATGCCGCTACAGGCAAACGCACATCGGAGAATACTCCAGTACTCAACATCGTCACCGAAGAAAGTCCGCCCTACAACTATACCGACAACACCGGTCAACTAAACGGTATTGCCATAGAGCTGGCCTAATTACTGCTCCAAAAAACAGGCTTCAGCGATACAGAGTTAAGCCTGGCCTACAATGCCGCTCAGTATAATTTAGACCCCAGTCATTTCATGAAAACTTTAAAAATACGTGATACTCATACTGTATTTTCGATGATTAAGAATAGTGACCTGGTCCTAGTTAAAAAATTGCAAAACTCCTATAAAAAATTCGCAACAGCAAACACTATCCACGTATCTAAGATAAATACATTTACCTAGATTGATACGACAAACCTATTGCCGATAAGCTACGTAAATAGCTGATAGGCACATTGCCTATGTCTGATTTATCAAATGAGAACTTTTGCTATATAATCGCACTTTTCTAAAATAACAAAGGTCTTACTCATGGCTAGACGCTCTAAGCAATCTATCGAAGCTGAACAGTTAATTTTACAAACTCTTAAGCTAATGGACATTCGTGTTGAAGCAACATCAGATGGTTCTACACTGACTATCGACTTTAACCCTTCAACTAAGAAAGCAAAAAAATCTGCTACTAAGCCTACTGCCAAAGCCGCTGTAAAAGGCAAGCCCGGACCTAAGCCTAAGGCCAAGCCTGCTGCTAAAGCCGCTGTAAAAGGTAAGCCAGGACCTAAGCCTAAGGCCAAGCCTGCTGCTAAAGCCGCTGTAAAAGGTA
>Ga0105356_10006049_pt1 | contig 11346 bp, 9 predicted proteins | sample GOMGulsemesocosm_3_FD_83502 | JGI IMG/M metagenome (GOLD analysis project Ga0105356, IMG submission 83502) | Methane-oxidizing microbial communities from mesocosms in the Gulf of Mexico - GOM9D Gulf of Mexico | ecosystem: Environmental > Aquatic > Marine > Cold seeps | place: Gulf of Mexico...
CAGTCATCGTGAAGCAGTCATCGCGTAACGAGCACTTAGCAACAGCCACTTAATAGCGGTGTTATTCGCTTTTTGGCTTGTTGCTAATAGTGATATGCCTTGGCCCAGCGACACTTTGCTGACCGCTAACTCCAGAGTTGATATGATCGATTGCGCCACCGGATTTCAAAAACTGTTCGGTCTGCTCCTCGATAGACATAGATGTTTCCACCGCTGCCGGTGCTTTCTTTTTACCCGTTGTTGTTGTTTTTACCGCCGCCATGTTAAACCTTTAGTCGTAGAAATTGCGCCCTAGTATACCTTATTTTGAACGCTAATTGAGGGAAATTTGGGGCTAATTGGCAAGTTTTCCCCTCGGTATAGGCTTTTCGTCATCATCGTGTTTTATCGATCGACGTTGTTACACCGTGTAATCGATCTCAATGGCGTTCAGTATGCACACCGCAAATGCAGTGCTTCGTGACACGCTGCAACTGCACTGCGAACGCCGCTGCCCTGTCAGCACAGGCCAAAATAAGTGGCACACAGCGTTCCCAAGCCGACCCACGCAGGATATGATTCAGCGACAGCGAGGAGACTGTCAGCTGTTCGCGCGAGCGTCGCTCACAATAGCAGCGCCAATGCACTAGAATGCGTGATCATTAATTAGCATACCATCAACCGAGCGCGGTGCCCTATGGCGAGACAATTTATAGACCTGTCCATTTACCTGGAAAATGATGTTATCTCAGACCCGCCGGGTGCAAGACCCCACATTGATTATATTACCCATCGCGACTCAGTCGATAGCATCGCCTCATTTTTCCCCGGTCTCAGTGCCGAAGAACTGCCAGATGGTGAGGGCTGGGCCGTCGAGCGAGTGCAACTGAGTACCCACAACGGCACCCATTTAGACGCCCCCTGGCATTTCCACTCGACCATGGACAAGGGTAAAAAATCACTCACTATCGATGAGATACCGCTCGAATGGTGTTTTCAACCCGGCGTCAAACTTGACTTCCGTCATTTTGCCGACGGTTATGTAGTCACCGCTGACGACATACAAAAGGAGCTAGACCGAATCGGACACCGCTTGTCGCCACTGGAAATTGTACTGGTCAACACCCGGGCCGGGGCGATGTATGGTAGCGACAACTATGTGTCCAGTGGCTGCGGTGTCGGCTACGAGGCAACGATATTTTTATTGGAACAAGGAATCAAAATCACCGGCACCGACGGTTGGAGCTGGGACGCTCCCTTTGTTCACACCAAGGAAAAATATCTGGAAAGCGGTGACGCCGCACTGATATGGGAGGGCCATAAGGCAGGTCGCGACATGTGTTACTGCCATTTAGAAAAACTCCACAATCTGGAAGCGCTACCGGCTACCGGCTTTACGATGTCGTGTTTCCCCCATAAAATCCGCGCTGCGTCCGCCGGGTGGACTCGAGCAGTGGCTATTATCGATGACTGATCAAGCTCGTCACAGCGATTGACGATGATAAGGCAAACGCTTAAAACGCTCTATTTTATTTTCGCACTGCTCGCCACTACCCCGGGTATTATCGGCATTTCTTTACCGATCATTATGCTGAGACCAACCCTAGCCGCAGCGCGACTTATACGCGCTAATTTTTACTATAGTTAGAGCGATTTTTAGTGCTATTATCCTTGGTGCTGTCAGCGTCTTGCTGGCCTATAGACGCGGTACCATAGCGGCAGCGACTCGCAAAAAATACACTAGCACAATGATATTTCTACAGCCCTAACAGTGGCACACAGCGGTTCCAAACATTATTAGCGGAGTGACAATGAATAAGAAAAGATTAGGTAAGAGCGGTATTGTGGTGTCTGATATCTGCATGGGAACCATGACCTTCGGTAATCAGACCGACGAGAAAGAAGCCTTTCGCATACTCGACATGTCCTTCGACGCCGGTATCGATTTTTATGATACCGCCGAAATGTATCCGGTGCCCCCCGATGCGAAATACATCGGACGCACCGAAGAAATTGTCGGTAACTGGATGAAGACCAAACCCCGGGACGCCATTATCCTAGCGACCAAAGTTGCCGGCCCCGGCCACGGTTGGATCAAACCGCCGATTCGCTCTGGCAAAACGGCGCTGGATCGCCACCATATTATTCGCGCGGTAGAGACCAGTTTGACCCGTCTCCAGATCGACTATATTGACCTGTATCAAACTCATTGGCCCGACCACGACTTCCCCTATGAGGAAACCATGTTAGCGCTCGATGAGTTAGTGCACTCAGGCAAGGTCAGAATACTGGGTTGCAGCAATGAAACGTCCTGGGGTTTAAGTAAAAGCCTGTGGACATCAGATGTGCAGGGCGTCGCGCGCTACGAGACCATTCAAAACAATTTCAGCCTGAACAATCGTCGTTTTGAAGACGAATTGGCACAGGTGTGCCGCAAAGAGCAGGTCAGCCTGATTCCCTACTCACCCTTAGCCGGAGGTGTATTAACCGGTAAGTACAACGACGGCAAGCTGCCCAAGGGTGCGCGCTTTAGTAATTATCTATCCGGGGAGAAACGTCAGCAGGCCATGGCTAAACGCTTTGTCAACGAAAAATCGCTGGCCTCTACTGAGCGCTTTGCCGCCATTGCCGCCGACATTAATGTTTCGGTTACTACCCTAGCGGTAGCGTGGAGCAAGCAACACGACTTTGTTGCCTCGACCATTGTCGGTGCCAGCACCGCCGACCAGGTGCCTGACATTCTCGCCGCCGCTGACCTCACTTTGACTGCCGACACACTCAAGCAAATCGACGCGGTCAGCAAAGAATTCATGTACCCCATGGGATAAACGCTGTGATGGGAGATACAGGCTGCGCCCTGTATCTTCCTGTCGCTCTACTTAACATAGCCTGCTCTCAGTTGAGGCCCGGTAATAACGTAGCCACATCTTTCAACACTTGGTAGCGGGGCTCAAAACTCGGTAATATCATTACCTGTTTCAGTCCCGCCTCCGCCAGCGTAGCAAGCTGATCGAGCACCGCCTGCGGTGTTCCTACCAAGCAGCTAGCAGCAATCACCTCCGCCGTTAAAAAGCGCTCTTCCTCCTCTAATACCCAGCAGTTGTGACCTGCGTGTATACGCTGATGGCGTCGTTCTTCGGGGAAGCGTTCTAACAACGCACAATAGTCTTCCCAAATACCTTGGTAAGCCACCGGCGGCGGTTTGTTAAAGTTGCGCCACTGGTCGTAGGCAAAGTGTACTGAGGCCATCGCCATGGCACCGCACTGTTCTTTGACCCTACTTGAGGTCAGCTGCTCTCCCGCTTGCAACAATACAACTGTGGTGAGAGCGGTGGTGTGGAACTGATTGCGATCGATTACCCGACCGCAAGGCTTAGCGCCGGCTTCGATCCAACGCCAAAACAACTGCATCACTTCCACAGAGCTGGGCATAGCCAGTACCGCACCGTCGCCATAGCGTCCCGCCAAACCCAGCGACTTGGGACCAAAACCCGATATATACGCCGGTACCGGCGCGGAAAAATTCACAAACCCGGACTCCGGCATCAACTGCTTGATCGGAATCTCACGTCCTCCGTGTGGCATCATTGCCTCCTCACCACGAATAAGCGGCAACACTTGGGTGAGGTATTGTTCGAAGGCCTTAACACCCAGTGGCGGCAGACCCATGGTGCGGGTTGCTGTATTGCCGGCGCCGACGCCAAAAAGCGTGCGGTGCGGCGCTAGCGCATTAATCGTGGCAATGGCTGCGGCATTGACCGCTGCCGGCCGGGTACCGGCAATGGCGACACCGGTGCCCAATTGAATTGTTGAGGTTTTCACCGCCGCCAAGGCCAGACAGGCATAACAATCGGACCACAGCATTTGACTGTCGGCAAACCAGGCGTGAGAGTAGCCGAGCTGCTCCGCCGCAACCACATAATCGATATCCTTAACATGGGATGCAATACAAACGCCTAATTCCACGATACTACTCCTGTCATTATGATGCGGCCAAACTGTTGCCCTGTTCCCGGTGTAGCCTAATCGCTTCGGTTGCGGTTGGATCCGGCGCCAGCGCCACCAGAGACTTGCCAAAGTTATCGCCTGCTAATAAGGCAGCAAATGCCTGGGGGGCGCTCTGTAGTCCCTGCCATAAGTGTTCTTTGTATTGAATCGCGCCATCTACCACCCAAGCCGTCATTTCTGTCAGAAATTGAGCCTGGTATTGGGCGACAAAATCGCCGACAAACAACGAGTGCACGGCCATTTTATTTTTATCGAATGAGGCCTGGCCCATCGCCTGCCAAGTTTTAGCTGGGTCCAGACCGTCGGTATTGCCGTATTGGGAAATTAGCCCACAGCGGCTAACCCTCGCGCCCACGTTAAACAAGGGCAGCAATGCAGCAAAGACCTTGCCGCCGACATTTTCAAAATAACAGTCCACCCCGTCGGGGCAGGCCCGTGCCAGTTGCTGCGCAAAATCATCAGCAAGATGTGATACTGCTGCGTCGAAGCCCAGCTGCTGCGTTAAAAAGTCACACTTGTGTTGCGCACCGGCAATACCCACTACCCTAGCGCCCATTATTTTCGCCAGCTGTCCCGCCAACTGGCCAACACCGCCCGCCGCCGCCGAGACCACAAAGGTTTCGCCCGGGGCGGGTTGGCACTGCAGCAAGGTACCGGCGTAGGCGGTCAAGCCGAGCATTCCCAGTACCCCCAGTGCGGTAGACACTGGCGCCAGCGTACTGTCGAGTATGCGCGGGCGCATATAGTTGAAGATGGAAATACCTTCGCCGGTCAGGCCATATTGCTGCCAGCCCAGGGTATTAAAGATGATGTCACCCTCCTGATAACCGCTCAGTCGGGACTTGATCACCTGGCTCACTGTTCTACCGTGACAGACCTCGCCGACCGCTTCCACGCCGGAGCGCCGCCGCCCCCACTGGTAGGGGTCTAGCGACAGGTACAATACCTGGCTCAGCAATTGGTTGTGGCTCGGCGCCGCCAGTGCAGCACTGACAAAATTATAATCTTGCTGCTGAGGGTAACCCCCCGGGGGCCTGCGGGCCAGTTGCCACTGTTGGTTGTGCACCATGGGACTCCCTACTGGGTGAATTGCTCTACAAATTCAGTCACCGGGCTAACTAGTTCGTATTATCAATGACTTACAGTCACTGATAATGGCTGCGCATCCTGTGTTGCGTCAGTACCCGCCAAATAGGTCCATTTCTGGACGGGCACTAACTATGCGCTCGACAGCGCAGAAACCGCTGCAGCAGCGGTTGGTATTGTTCGCTGGCCACCGGGCCGCAGTCGACCCAATCAAATACTAGAGCGTTTAGCTGCCCCTGCCCATCGGCGGACTCTTGGCCAAAATCAGTTTTTAAGCGTTCAACCTGCATCGCCATACGTTGCGACTGATCCTCTGCTGGCGTGTCCTGGGCCGACAATATCTCGGCGCGAATACACAGCGCGCGCAGCTGTAGCTCATTGGCAGCGACCTCTTGGGCCATCGGCTGGCTGTGCAATTTATCCAGCAGGTGGCGGGCTCCGTTTTTCGGCAATTGCGTCAGCGCTTCGATGCTATCATGTAATGCCTGCTGCGCAGTTGCGTTCGGTTCGCTGTCCTCCAGCTGTTGCAGCTGAAATAGACGTATGCTATCGGCTGCGTCTAACAACACCGTCCACACCCGCTCTTTTGCCCCCGCGCGCTGGCGACTAATGGCCTGTTGGAAGAGAACCTGGGCGGCGGTAAAAATGCGATTGATAGACTGGCTGCTGGCCTTCGGCAGACCATCGAGTCGGTTAAATTCACCGCTGATCTCGTCGGCTCTGCCGCGGCTATCAAGCAGCGCTTGATCGATTAACTGGGCCAGGCCCTGCAATTCACTGCTCAGCGCCTCGGCCTGGCGTTTATTGTCTTCGAGCTGGGCTTTAAAACTTTCGACCTGTTGCTCACGCCGTTCAAAAACACCATCACAGCTGCTTCGAAACGCTTTCCACAACTTGTGGTCATCACGCTGCGACGCCGGCCCAACCGTCTTCCACTGGGCCTGCAGGGCTTTGACCTCGGTGGTTGCTCGGCGATGATCCTCTAACAATAACAATCCCTCAGCAGCTGTAACCAGCTGCTGTTTTTCCTGTCGATTGTGCTCATAGCCGCGCTGTAGTTGACCGCGAATAAGCGACAACTGTTGATCGAACTGCGCCTGTACCGAACGCCCAGCACTGCGATCGACCGGTGCATATTGTTGCCACTGGATCAGCGCAGTGCTGAGAATTTTTTCTACTTCTTTGAATGCCATCGGCGCGGTTTCAGCGCCGGGCTCGACCGGCTCGAGCCCGGCCCAACCCTGTAGCGCAATATAGTTTTGCAGCTGTTGTACCAGCTGCGTCCGGTTGTTAAGATTCTCGCCGCGAGCCAGCGCCTCATCCCTGTAAAAGGTCTTGCAAGGTTCATAAGCTTTATTCGCCAGCTGTTGGAAGTGTTGCCACTGGGACGCATCCTGATCTCGGCCGCCCTTGCTGAGCGCTTTCCACTGGCCCTGTAAACGCTTGATTTTAACCGCCACAGCCTCAGGATTTTCCGCACTGTCGACCAGTAGCGTCATGGCGTCGACTAACTCTTGTTTTTTCGGCGCCACCGCGTAATTTTTCCAATCTAGCAGCTTATCTAACGATTGATCCAGTAGCTCTAACTGCCGCTGCAATGACTCGGGTTGGCGCTCCAATAATAAGAGCTTTTCTTCGATCGAGCGCCGCAGTCCCGCCGCAGGACCGGAGGCTCCCTCGTTAATGGCCGCCTCAGCCCGTCGCGCAAGCGCTGTTATCTGTCGCAGCTTAGCCTTTTCATCGTTGATTTTTTCGCGGCTGGCGCGCTGGTGTTGGGCTAGGTATTCGCGACCACTAAGCACGTTGGGGCTCAGCTGTGCCGCAGTCAAGGCCGTCGCATGATGCAAGTGGCGTTGCAGCAATACATAGTGATCATCAATCGATCGTGAGCTGTCATCGCGGTGGCTGTCGACGCCACTGGTTTGCAGCTCTGCTAGCGCCAAGGGTTGCTCCGCCGCCTCAGCTACAGATGCATCTACTAGTACAGCCACCGAGACCTCGGCTACTTCGGCGACGGCGGGGTTAGGCGTCGTCTGTGCTAGGCGCAGCGCCTCGAGCGCGCTGGTGAGACAGCCCTCATTCACCGTCAGCCTCAGCTGTGTCTTGACCGCCTCGCTGAGGCTGGAGAACAATGTCCGGTCTGCCTTAGAGGCCGCGGCATAAACCTCAATATCGGTCCAGCGACTGCTCAGTAGCGCCAGCGGTGCCTCAACTTCGGCCTCAAGCTGTGGCTCTACCGCCGCTAATTCAAACAGGCTATTTAACAGTGCCGCCATCTCCGCCAGTAATTGCTGCTGTTGTTGTGGAGCGCTGGCAACCGCCACAGCTTGCTCATCAATAATCTGCTGTTGTTGGTGGTGCTCAGTAATCACGTCATTGCAGCACTCCTGGAGTGTGCTTACCCGGGCGCGCTGTTCATCGCTTGCACTGGCGGCATAACCTTGCCAGTGCTCAAGTAACTGCCCCAGCGTGGCCCGATACAACTTGTCGAAGTCTTTTCTGCTGAAGTTTTCAAGCCGGGGAATAAATTGCTCGATCGACTCCTGAGTGGCCTGTTGCTGCAGCAGCAACTCGCGCTGCTGATTCAGTTTGTCCCGGGCAATTTTGAAAACAGCCTTGTCTTTGTTCTTACTGTGCTTTAAAAGAGCTTTTAGTTGCCCTGGATCGTCAATTTTATTGGCTGCCATTTGCCTTACCTGGGCCAGAGCAGCGGCTGTTGCAAGGGTAAACAGTAAGTCCTGATCAACGCTGTGCTCGAGCACCTGAGTCAGCCACTGACTGTGTTGGCACAGTTCCAGCACTAACAGCTGCTGCGTAGGTACCGGCCGCTTCTCGACCAACTGCTCCACACTCGCCTCGCCACTATCGATAAGGGCTGCGACGCGTTTTCTGGCCTGAAATTGTAGCTTGTTAGCAAGGTTGTCATCAAAGGCCAGCGTGATCGCCTGAGCAAAACTTGCCCTGTCTATCGCCCCGAGCCGCAGGGCATCGTCATCACCACTGATAATCGCCACCCGTTGTTGATCCTCATCCATTAGTACGAGTTCGTCGACACGCTGCTCCAGCGTCTTTTGTACTGGCTGTTTTTTACGAAATAGTTGCGAAAACACGGACATTCAGCTGCCTTTTTGGACTTTAATAGTAAGTGTGGCGATTCGGTATCAATTGACGACCGTCAACAATCTCTGTTGATCAAGACCACCAGTTTATCATCTCTTAACAGCGATTGGCTGCGCAACTCACGCCTGTAGGGGTTACGGTGTCAAATAATAACATCCGCCGCCAATATCGCGGCTCATACTGCTCACGGTGAATAACCCGACCAGCATTGCGCATGGTAGCCTTGTACGCCGGCGCCGGCAATCACCTTGAATAGCCACTAGGGCAGACCCGCCCCGGGTACTGACACCTGGGCTATCTCTATCTTACCGCTGCGCCGACCCTGCATCAGCGCGGGGCTGGACTCATCAGCGGTCAAAGCAAATAGCGTGCGGCCGTCGTCGCCACCCAGCATACAGGCAAAAACATTACTGGAAGGTTTTAGCCGCTGGCTAATTTCGCCACCGGCTAAAACCCGAATCACTTCGCCGGTAGCGGGCGAAGCGACCCAGATAGCCCCCTCTTGATCGAGACAGATACCGTCGGGCACCGCCGGGGCAATATTGGCCCACAGCCGTCTATTACTAAGACTGCCATCGGCGGCTATATCGAAGGCTGTGAGCCGGGCAGCAAAGGTCTCGGCGACAATAAGTGTGCTGTGGTCGGCGGTGATCACCATTCCATTGGGAAATAGCAAGTCCGTCGCCACCTCGGTGACAGTGCCGTCGGCGTCTACTTTCAGTAAATTGGTCGCACAGCGCTCGGCGCCACCGTGAAGATCAAAGCCAAAATTGCCGACATAGCTGCGACCTTGCTGGTCGGTAATCATATCGTTGCAGTGAAAGCTGGCCTGGTTCGATAAATCCGCCACTGTTGAAACCTCCCCCGCACGCAGACGCATTAGCTTCCGATCATCCATCGACACAAACAACAAGCTGCCATCGGTGTCAAATCCCAGTCCGGAGGTATCACCGGCGGCGCTGTGTACTAGGCACTTGTTGCCCTCGAGATCAACGGTGAAAATTTTGCGGTCATGCATATCGGAAAACCACAGCTTGCCCTGGTGCCAGCGCGGACCCTCGCTAAAGATCAAACCCTCTAATAACACCTTAAAATCACTCATAATCACTCCTGTTGTTATTTGCGAGCAAACATCTCTCTTTGTTAACCGGATCTATTCTTGCACGGTGCCTAAACATTCGGGTCACTCGAAATCGCAGGGGTCAGCAGTGATACCCGCTGTAGCTCAGTCACCGTGACCTTAGCCTGCGGGGGAGCGCATAAGCCAGTCTATTATTTTGCTGTTTTCTTCCACCGGGTAAGTGTGGGACAGACCGTCAATAGCACGGTAGTGAACAGCGGCCCCAGCCGCACGCAGCGACCGATAGGCCGTTTCTGCGATATCGATAGGAAACATCCAATCCAAGACGCCGTGGGTAAGATATATCGGCAAATCTTGCACTCGGCTGGGATCGCTAAACTCCAGCAACAGCGGATGAAAACTGGCGGCAATGGGCGCGATATGGGTGAAGGGTGAGGATGGCAGCAAACCGTTCACATAACAAAAGGTGCCGCCGTCACTCATCCCCGTCAACAGCAAACGACTCTCGTCGACAGCCCAGCGCTGGCGTACAAAGTCGAGTATTGCGGCAATATTGGGGCTGTCGCAGTCGTCGCCGGACAGCGACCAACTGGCGCCGATAGAACTGGGACAAATCAGTATAGCGCCCCGTGTGCGCGCCTCTCGCAGCCAACTCCACAAAAATTGGCGACCGTGTCCGGCGCCGCCGTGCAGCGCTACAATCACTGGCATAGTGTTGCGCTCGTCAAAGTACTCTGGCACATACAGTGAAAAACCACCGCGCTGTGCTAGCGCATTATCGGCATGCATCACACCGCAGTGGGCTTGGGCTGAGTCGACCGCAGCCAATTTATCGAGCAACTCACCGTGCTCAAGATAGTCATCGTTAATAAAAAATCGACTAACCGGCTCGAACAGATGAACCAGGGGATACAGCGTTTCCAGTGCCCTAGGAACCTTACCGAGGGCGCGATAGGCTGCCATTGTCGGCTGCTCATGCTGCGGTGCAGCTAGCAATTGTATGCAGGCAGCGCTGGCGGCTACACAGCTTTGCTCTAGCTGGCTGCTAAATTCCTGTAAATGCGGTGGCCATTGAATCTGACTAAACGCCTGCAACCGCTGTTGCAACTGTTGCTCCACCGCGCGCAGATCCGAGCCCTCAAGCAATTGTGTCAATTGCGGCGGGTGCAGCTGCCGCGCCACCGATTGCAGGGTCCTCAGAACACGCAATAACTGCGGCACCAATTCGCTAATGGCATCTAACATGGGATCGGCTGCAGTCATTGTCTGGCACCTGAGTGCTGTTGCTCGAGTCTATCAACCCCCAGCAAGATACAACCCACGGCCACTGGCCAGCAGTTTATTCTCGGTGTTAAACAGTTCGCTTGAGGCAATCGAGGTGCGCCGCCCCCGTTTAACCACAGTGCTGACTATACGCAAATCGCCGGGTAGTGCCGGCCGGTGGTAGTCAATGTGTAAATCGGCCGTCGCCACTGCGTTGCCACCACAGGCCAAAATTGCGTACAGTCCCGACAGATCAATAAGTGAGGCCAAAATACCACCGTGGGTCGACTGGCTAGCAGGATTTGAGATCAGCTCTTCCCGCCAGGGCAGCCGCAGTTCGATGCCGCTGTCGAGCACAGCAATCGCCTCTATGCCCAGCCAGCGCTGAAACGGTGAAATCATCAATGCTCTCTGCAGCGTTTCCAAATCCATAATTTTACCTCTGTGCGTGATTTTTCTTCGACCCTAATCTAGCGCAATTTTGCGGTAATTGAAACGCATTGCCACTGCGTTTTTTACCGCCTCAGGCATGATTCTTCGCGCCAAAATCTAACACAATCACGCTGTTCTTAGACTGCAGTGACTATGCTATTATGCGCCATATAACCACGTTGTAGGGATTTGACGTTGAATAATGACAGTGCAGAACGAAACATAGGATATTTGGTTAGTGACATTTCACGCATGATCAGAACCGAATACAACCGCTCCATGAAACCCCTAGGTCTATCTTCACCGCAGCTGCGTATGATTATGCAACTGCGCCGTAGCGATGGCCTAACGCAGTCCAAAATTGCCACCTTGCTCTC
>Ga0105356_10006050_pt1 | contig 11346 bp, 9 predicted proteins | sample GOMGulsemesocosm_3_FD_83502 | JGI IMG/M metagenome (GOLD analysis project Ga0105356, IMG submission 83502) | Methane-oxidizing microbial communities from mesocosms in the Gulf of Mexico - GOM9D Gulf of Mexico | ecosystem: Environmental > Aquatic > Marine > Cold seeps | place: Gulf of Mexico...
AAGAAATTAACTAAATTTGCACGACTTAAAATAGACGATTATCGCTATGCTTAAAAAACTTTCCAACATTCTGTTTTCTACCAGACTTACTGCTGTTTTATTTTTTGTTTTTGCACTCGCCATGGGAATAGGCACATTTATGGATGCAGGACAAGCAACCTCACCAACGCCATATTCAAGAACACTAATTTATAATACCTGGTGGTTTGAATCGATTATGGTACTATTCATGATTAATTTTGTCGGAAATATTTTTCGTTTTAAACTATTGAGAAAAGAAAAATGGGCAACCTTAACTATGCATTTGGCTTTCATTTTTATATTATTGGGTGCATTTATTACGCGTTATATTAGTTTTGAAGGTATGATGGCTATTCGTGAAGGGGCTACAGAAAATGTATTCTTATCACAAAAAACATATCTAACGACTTATATCGATGGTGATTATGTTGTGAATGGTCAGCAACAGCGTCGTGTTCATCATGACGAGGTTGATTTTTCGCCACGATTGGATAATAAGTTTGTGCGTAAAACCGATTATAATGATCAGGAGGTTCGCATAGAATTAACTGATTTTATTGCTGGTGCGGAAGAAGACATTGTACCAGACCCCTCTGGTGAGAACTATCTTAAGGTCGTTGAAGCAGGTGCTGCTGGACCGCATAACCACTTTCTAAAAGAAGGACAAGTACAGAGTATTCATAACGTATTATACGCTTTAAATAAACCAACAGCTGGAGCCATAAATATAAGTTTTACCGATTCTACGCTAACGATTCAATCGCCGTTTAATGGAGAGTATATGACCATGGCAACTGGTGCAAAAGGACAGTTAGTAAGTGACAGTATTCAACCATTAATCTTAAGATCACGTTATTTAATTGGAAATCAAGCCTTGGTTTTTCCTAAACCTGTGACTAAGGGTGTTTTTGATGTTGTGAAAAAATCGGAATTATTAAAGAATGATGAAGATGGCTTAGTGCTTAAAGTGACCGCTAATAACGAGACCAAAACCGTAAAATTACTAGGAAGTAAAGGCACTAATAATGCCTTTAAACAAATAAAAGTTGGCGGATTGGAATTTGCTTTTAAATATGGGTCTCGTGTTTTAGAATTACCCTTTAGCATTAAATTAAATGATTTTATTGCCGACCGTTATCCGGGAACGGAAAATAGATATTCTGCCTTTGCAAGTGAGGTAACCTTGTATGATGAAGAAAAAGGTGATTTTGACTATCGTATTTTTATGAATAATATTTTAGATCATCGCGGATATCGTTTCTTTCAATCTGGTTTTGATCCAGATGAAAAAGGAACCATTCTATCTGTAAACCATGATACCTGGGGTACGCGAATTACCTATTTGGGTTATATTTTATTGTACTTTGGGATGTTAGCAATTATTTTTGCCAAACATACGCGTTTTGATGATTTACGAAAGCAAATGCGAAAAATTAAGGGGAGAAAATCAAAGCTATTAACGGTAGCATTTATTGCTTTTTCTATAACGGCATTCGCTCAGGAACAACATTCACAAGATGATGGTCATGACCATAGTAAGCCGTCAAAAACTCAAATAGATTCTATTTTAGGAGCAAATATCTCGTCAAAAGCGCAGGCTGATAAGTTTGGACGTCTTGTGATTCAAGATCTTGGAGGGCGTATGATGCCTATAAATACTTATGCTTCTGAATTGTTTCGTAAACTGAGTAAAAAAGATTCCTATGAAGGTTATGATGCTAATCAGTTGTATTTATCTGTTCAAGAGAGTCCAGTATTGTGGTATAACGTTCCTATAATATTTCTCAAGGCTAAAAAAGGAGATTCAATTCGAAGTTTAATTGGTGTTGATAAATCTGCAAAATATGTGACCTTGGCCGATTTTCTTACTGAAGAAGGCAATTACAAATTGGCACCGTTTTTACAAGAGGCCTATAAGGCTCAGGTTCCTAATGCCTTTCAAAAAGAATTTAAAGAAACAGATCAACGCGTAACTTTGTTATACAATACGATTGAAGGGCGTTCATTAAAAATATTCCCTTTACCAGAAGATGATAATAATGCCTGGGTCTCTTCTAAAGAATATAGAGAACAGCGGATAAAACTTCAGGATTCTCTATACGGAAACTTTATCAATACAGGCTTTAAAGCGTATTTATATATGCTTAACCAGGGAAAAATATCTGGGGACTATACTGAAAGTGATAAGTTATTAGAAGCCATCAATAAAACCCAACATAAGTATGGTGGAACAGTGATGCTTAGTGATGAGAAGATAGATGCCGAAATTATGTATAATAAGTATGACATCTTCAAAAAGTTGTTTAGCTGGTATATGTATGCGGGTACTTTAATGTTTGTGCTGTTGATCATCCAAATATTTAAGGATAAGAATAACAGCATTAGTCTAGCAGTAAAATCCTTTAAGTTTATTATCGTAACCCTATTTGTCCTGCATACTATGGGCTTGATTGCACGTTGGTATATTTCAGGGCATGCGCCGTGGAGTGATGCTTACGAATCGATGATTTATGTGGCCTGGGCAACCATGCTATTTGGAATCGTTTTTGGACGTAAAAGTGATATCACCTTTGCCTCGACAGCCTTTGTGACGTCTATGATTTTAATGATTGCTCATTGGAACTGGATGGATCCAGCTATTGCTAATTTGCAACCCGTGTTAAATAGTTATTGGCTGATGATACATGTGGCCATTATTGTTGGGAGTTATGGTCCATTTACCTTAGGAATGATTTTAGGAGTAGTATCCTTATTGCTTATGATTTTGACCAATGACAAAAATGAAAAGAAAATGAAGCTCAATATTAAAGAGCTAACCATAGTGAATGAAATGGCACTAACCGTTGGTTTAGTGATGTTGACTATAGGGAATTTTCTTGGAGGTATGTGGGCAAACGAAAGTTGGGGCCGCTATTGGGGCTGGGATCCAAAAGAAACCTGGGCCTTAATTAGTATCATGGTCTATGCCTTTGTGATCCATATGCGTTTAGTACCAGGACTTCGTGGACGTTTTGTATTTAACTTAGGATCCATCATTGCTTTCGCAAGTATATTAATGACCTATTTTGGTGTAAATTTCTATTTGGCTGGGCTACATTCTTATGCTAAGGACGACCAGGAAATTAGTCAGGTTTACATCATTGCAGCTATCGTAATCGTATCCGTTTTAGGTTATTTTGCACAACGTAAATATCAAAAGTATTTTAACAAATAGCCCATATTAAATGTGTTGTAATGGCAAAAAAAGGACGAGAAAAAAACACCAAGAATAAAGCCAAGCACAGCAAGCTGATGGCGCGCAAAAAAAATAAGCTCGTCCAGGAAAAGGCCTTGCATAAGGAGCGTCTAAAAGCTATTGTTGCAAAACATAAACAACGAGAACAGGCTGAAAACGAGGATGATGTGTAACAGGTAATAAATAGGACTATTTAAAATTAGTATATTTATACTTATGAAATTAAGTCCTATCACTCTCGTTGTGCTACTTGTTTTGAGTAGTTGTAATCAAATTCAAAATATTCCAGAGACTCCCCAGTTTGTTATTGATACTTTGCAGGGCGGCTCACTACTTCAAAAACCATTAATTAGTCCTCAGGTTAATCAGCAAAGGGATAGCTTACAAATTCAAAATTATTTAGAAGCATTAAAGGCCTATGAGGCTAATAAAGATCAAGTGCCAAACATTGTTTGGCTCGGGAGAAGGATTGCCTATCTCGGTGATTATAAGAAAGCCATTGAAATCTATTCCAAAGGCATTAACAAGTTCCCAAACGAAGCACAGTTTTATAGACATCGGGGGCATCGCTATATCAGTACACGCCAATTGGATAAAGCCATTACCGATTTTGAGGTCGCGGTAGACCTAATTAAAAATAAAACCGATAAGGTTGAACCCGATGGTATTCCAAATCGTCTAAACCAGCCTGTATCTTCATTACATACAAATATTTGGTACCATTTGGGCTTGGCTTATTATTTAAAAGGGGAATTTAATAATGCTTTAGCTGCGTTTCATGAATGCTTTTTGGCATCAAAAAATGACGATATGATTGTAGCAACTTCACATTGGTTATATATGATCTTGCGTCGTATGGAATTACCAGAGGAAGCGACAATGGTGCTGAATTCTATCCATAAAGACATGAACATCATAGAAAACACCGCTTACCATAAATTATTATTGTTTTATAAAGGGGAATTATCAGAAAAGGAATTCTCAGGAAACGCGAGCTTAGGGTCTAGCGAGGCCGTGCAATATGGTCTAGGAAATTGGTATTTCTATAATGGGAACAAGACTAAAGCCATTTCTATTTTTAAGACACTTATAGAAAGTGGCAATTGGGCTGGCTTTGGCTATATCGCTGCAGAGGCCGATTTGTCTAGGGAATAATCCTTGTTAATAATCAATTGACAAGGAGTCACCATGGATGTTCAGTTTTCTTTCTATTTCCGTTTATAACCCGAGCATAGATTGTATTGACCTTATAAGCTTAGTTCTTTTTGATATTTTGTCTTTCGACGACCTATTTTTATGTTTAGCTTAAATCGGATTGTAAAAATGAAGGCTGCTTTTTGAGGGCTTTTTTTTCTTTTTTGATTTAATTTTTCCTAAAAAGGCTTCGTAGTCATCATAACCTAAATAGTTACATAATCCGATGACAACGCTTAATTGTACAATATTTATGTCATCTATAGTTTTGTTGTGTATTGCTGTTGCCTCCTTATAATAATCTCTTAGACGCCGCTCTCCAATGGGCGTGTTCATTTCATTCGATATAAAATCGGATAAATCTTTGGCAAGACTATGATTTGAGGGCTTATTCACCCCTTTATGTCGTGATTCTCTTCCTGCTTTTTCAAAAGCTTTTATAATTAATTTTCTGTGCATGGTTGCTTATATATTAGGTTAGTATTAATTCTATTTCTGCATTTGCCCTGAAAATATATATCCATAAACTTTCCAAAGCTTTTCCATGGAATTTCCATCTGTTTTTAACTAATCTTCCGTCATTCGCCTTAGTATCAAGTCACATTTTAAGCTGTGCTTTCAATTTGTTCTTGTTACTAAAAAATGGTCCGCTAAGTAGATAGGTATTACGATTTGAGAAGTAATAATATCCTTTTATTTCAGCGGCCATACTTCTCAATGAAGAGAGACGTCTCTTCAATTTTTATTCGATGCTGCATCCCTAATTAAACGGAGTAATAATACGGACGGCCATTGGTATGTCCAATTTTTAAAAAATACAAAATGAAAAAAATTTATATAATAATGTTTACGGTTTTCCTCAATTTGGGGTTTTATTCGTGTACACCACAGGATCTAGCCGTGGATGAAAATGTGCCACAAGCCTGTTGTGGTGATGATGATGAAATTATACCACCACCACCACCACCACCACCACCAACAGGAGGAAATGGATAAATAGTATGGCTAACTAAAAATTAGTTTTTACTTTAGAGGAATGAAAATAAAAAATTCATTCCTCTTTTTTTATTTGTTTTTTATCTGTGTTTCTAGCTGTTTTATGAACAGGGCTAATGCCCAACAGGCTATTGATAGTTCTAGTTATTATTATAAAAAAATAACACAAGGAATAAATAATCAGGATTTTATTTCTGGGTATATTTTTTTTGATAATCACAAAGAGTTAAGCTTAAAACGAAAGGATACGGCTCGGGCGATTTATGACTTAAGACTGATGGTGATTAGTCAAAATATGTTGACAAACTATTATGAAAGTGAAACTTATGCAGTAGAAGCCTTAAATTTAATAGATCACTTGGAGATTGTAGATGCTAGTATTGTCGATCATAAAAAGGGAATTTATAATAGTTTAGGCACAATTTATAGATCCTTTGACGACTATGACAGGGCGCTCGAGATATATGGTAAGACCTTGGAGATTGCCCAGAAATCTAGTGATAGTATGACCTTATATAATAACATTGCTAACATCTATAGAGATCAGGGAAAGTTTAAATTGGCTAAGGAACTCTTTGAAAACATTTATGGGAATCGATTAAAATACGATGACCAAGAGCGGATTGCTAAAGCATTAGATAATTTAGGATCTATAAAGGGTAAATTGGGGGATCCAGAGGGCTTAACAAATATGCTTCAGGCCCTTGAAATTAGAAAGGAAGAAGAATTATATCAATCTTATTATATCAGTTATAAGCATTTATCCGAATATTATAAAGATCTAGGTGATCTTAAAACCGCGAAATATTATGGGGAATTGGGCTATGAAGTCACGCGCCTAAATAGTCAATCGTATAAACTAGATGCCATTTCAAATTTATTGCTATTGGGTGATAATGATTTAAATACTGAGTATGTTAGGTTGAATGATAGCATTACCAAAGCGCGATTATTGAATGAAAACAAGTATTCTAGTGCAAAATATAATTTAAAAAAAGAACAGGATCGGGCTCTTAAGAGTGAGCTCATTAGTGAAAAGGAAAAATCAAAAAAAATCCAAGCCCAGGGAGCAGTAGGATTAATTATCCTCCTTGGTATATTCACTTATCTTTATCTTAGAGCAAAGTACCGCAGAAGGACACTACTTAAAGTGTATCATACCGAAACTCGAATCTCAAAAAAAGTACATGATGAAGTGGCCAATGATGTGTTTCATGTCATGAATAAGCTCGAAGGTGGAGTCCAAGCCAATGACGATATTATGGATGCTTTAGAACAGATTTATAATAAAACCAGAGACATATCTAGGGAAAACAATAGTATAGACGTTGCCGATAATTTTGAAGCCTTATTACGAGATTTGCTATTGAGCTATAGTAGTCAGAAAGTTAATATTATTACCCGGAATATTGCTAAAATAGATTGGGATACCATGTCCGATATTCGGAAAATGACAATTTATAGAGTACTACAGGAGCTTATGATTAATATGAAGAAGCACAGCGAGGCCTCTCTGGTGGTTTTAAGCTTTCTCAAAGCCAAAAATAAGCTGCTAATTGAGTATACTGATAATGGAATCGGGTCTAATAATCTAAAAATCAGTGGATTGCAAAATGCGGAAAACCGTATTATTTCTATTAAAGGAACTATTAATTTTGATACAGAATTAGAGAAAGGATTTAAAGTTAAAATTAAAGTTTAATTATGTTCACAAAAGTTTTGGTGTCCGAAGATATGGACGATATTAATAAAGGGGTGTATACAGCCCTTAAAGAATTGGACATCGCTGAAATAGATCAGGTTCAATATTGTGATGACGCCTATTTAAAAATAAAAAAGGCCGTTTTAGATGAACAGCCTTATGACTTATTAATAAGCGATCTGTCTTTCACCTCCGATTATCGCAAACAGAAATACCCATCAGGAGAGGCATTAATCCAGGCATTACAAGTTGAACATCCAAATTTAAAAGTCATAGTGTTTTCGGTAGAGGATAGGCTACAACGTGTGAGATCATTAGTCAACGACTGGAATATAAATGCTTATGTTTGTAAAAGCAGACAAGGACTAAAAGAACTTGCTAAAGCCGTGTTTTCAGCCTATAACGATACCCTGTATTTATCTCCTGAAGTCGCTCATGCCTTAAGTCCAAAACTTAATTTGGAGATTGAGGATTATGATATTGAATTGGTAAGACAGCTTTCTAATGGTCTGTCTCATGATGAGATTAGTGACCATTTTAAGATGAATAATTATTCACCGAGCAGTTTAAGTACTATCGAAAAACGATTAAATAAACTTCGCATTCAATTTAAAGCAAATAATGCCATTCATTTGGTGGCCATCGTTAAAGATCTCGGATTAATTTAAAAAAATATTGCCACTTTACGGGTTCCCGTAAAGTGCTTCATATTTATTGTTTTAATATTACAGTCTACTATTAAATAGTTCTTAGGGAGAACTTTAGGAGAGCATGTCTTGTATTATTACAAGGCATGCTTATTTTTTTAGACTTGTGTTCTCAAGAAAAATTTTTGATCTTGAAAATTAAATTAAAAGGCTAAGACTTCGTCTACATGACCAACCTCCTGTTGTAAGTGAATATTACCAATCCGGACGCGTATCAATCGAAGGGTAGGAAAGCCGACAGCGGCTGTCATTTTGCGCACCTGTCTAAATTTACCTTCTCTAACCGTAATTGAGGCCCAACTTTTTGGTCCATGACGTTCGTCCCGTACATGGCGATCTGCCAGAGGTAAATGGGTAATAGAAGAGATTAGTTCTGCTGTACAAGGCTTGGTGAGGTATTTGCCTCCATCCACTCCAATTTCTACGCCTTTTTGTAATTGTTCAATGGCTTCTATAGTTATGATCCCATCGACCTGTACATAGTACTCTTTTTCCACCTTTCTACTTCTAATGTATTCGCTAACTTTACCATCTGTAGTTAAGAGTAGTAGGCCTTCCGAGGGTTCATCGAGACGACCAATGGCCATGGTGCCTTTCGGGAAATCATAAATCTCACCCAGTAATTTTTTACGCTTTTTTCGTTTGCCCTCATAGATAAACTGACATAAATACCCATAGGGTTTATGAAGTATAAAATGCCGATGTGTCTTCGTATTTTCCATTTTAGTTTGCAATATTTCCAAAGCCTTTAGCAACCACATTTAAAGCTGGCTTATGCTGTATGGTAAAGGCGTTATTATTCCCGTCACCATTACGGCTTCGCGATTGCCATTCCCATAAATGAGCACCTTCAAACCAATCTTGTTGCCATACCGTTCTAAAAAAAGCTTCATAACAAAGGGCCTGTGTTCGTTTGGATATTTTTTTGTAAAATTGATTCCCGAGCGTGTTCCATTCCCAAGGTTTTATACCGGCATCAGCTGTTGACTTATAACCCAATTCGGTGAATAGTATAGGTTTATTATAGGTCTTATACAATGTTTCTAAGGCTGTAAAATGTTGTTCCCATCCGGCTTCAAGTTCGGCAAGCTTTGGATTATTATGTTCTGCAATAGGAAAATAGGCCTGAACACCAATAAAATCTAAATCTTCCCAAAAGGGGATGTCATAAAGTTCAGTGTCCCAATTGGCAGCATAAGTGAGTTTTCCAGAATATACAGCTCTAACCTCCTTTATGAGTTGTCGCCATTGCTTTGGTTGTTTTATAGCTGTAGCATGTAATTCTGTACCAATACAAAATAAGGAGATATCTAAGTCTTCGGCCAATGCGGCGAAATCTAGAATATATGTCGAATACTCCGCAAACCATGCGTCCCAATCTTTTTGGCTTAGCATTTTTATGTCTGAGCGCCAGATACCATCGGAGGGATTGTTTAACCAGATGTGTGGCTTAAGCATGATTTTAAAACCATAACTTTCTGAGGCCTGAACTAAATTGCGCCAGCGTCGATGTTTTGGAGTCGAATCATTAGCGTTAAACCCTCTACCAAGGGTCGGTTTATCATGATGTTCCTGAGATATAAACGGCACTAAGGTTAACCATTCAAAATTATTTGTCTTCAAAGTTTCAAAGGCTAAGCTGTCCTTAGAGGGGCCAAAAAAATGAATCCCACGTTGCTTTTGATCTTTTTGATATAGATTGCGAATCTTAGGCGATGTATTCTCAATACTATAGTCCCATTTATAATCAAAATCTTCCGTTTGACGGTAATTATTAACAAGCTGGATACCGCCCCAAATAAGGCCCACTGGAAGAATGACTTTGAAAAACACTCCTTTTCCTAGTCCGTAAAATTGATGTCTCTTATAATCTCTTATTAGTGCTCTAATGAGGAGAAAGAGTAGGTAAGGGCTGAGTAAAATAAAATAGCTGAGAGGATATTTGACAAGGGCAGAAAGCATTTGAAAGACGACGCTAAAGGGACTTTCGCTTCCAAAATCATTTGCGAAGACCACAATGAATAAGAAGCCTATTAGCAGTACAAACGCAATGCCGTAGCACAACAGAAATACTTTAATGGAACTTAGAATGGAAGGTTTGAATTTCAAGAAAATGGCTGATTAGAATTTGTCAAAAACAAATGTACAATTATGAAAGCTATTTTTAAACTTATAAAATGTTAACAATTGTCGGTCTCAAATATTTTTAAGATATTTGTCTTATGATTGATTAAATAAAGTATCCGACCTTGTCAAATTCTCTTTGACCCATTAATGCTAAATACCCTTTGTATTTAGCCTGTTTTATATTTAATCATCAGAAATTATGTTATCAAATATACCCTCAATTCCACAATTATTTAAATATTTTAAAATAGCGGTAACAGGTAAGGAGCAAGAGTTTACCTCTGGAAGTATTCGCCGTGCTGTTTTTATGCTTTCCATTCCAATGATTTTGGAAATGCTCATGGAATCTATTTTCGCCATTGTCGATATTTTTTATGTATCCAAAGTGAGTGTGAACGCTGTTGCCACTATTGGTTTGACAGAATCTGTAATTACCTTAGTTTATGCTGTAGCCATTGGTTTGAGTATGGCGGCCACCGCCATTGTGGCCAGACGTATTGGTGAAAAGGATATTAAAGGCGCTAGTCAAGCTACGGTGCAAGTCATATTTCTTGGAGTCGCTATAGCTGTTATTATCAGTGTTATCGGGATCATTTACCCCAAAGAAATTTTAGAATTAATGGGAGGAACTCCAGAGCTAATAGCGGAAGGATATGGTTATACCCAAGTGCTATTGGGCGGAAATGTGACCATCATGCTTTTGTTTTTAATTAATGCGGTGTTCAGGGGTGCTGGAAACGCCTCTATAGCCATGTGGACCCTAATATTATCAAATGGATTAAACCTGATTTTGGATCCCATGTTTATTTTTGGTTTTGGACCGATTCCCGCTTATGGGGTTGAAGGGGCAGCAATAGCCACAACTATTGGCCGTGGATCTGCTGTGATATTCCAGCTTTTAGTTTTGTTTTACGGTTGGAGTAAATTAAAGATTGGTTTTAAAGACTTGGTTATACGCATGAATATCCTAATCAATTTAATTAAAGTTTCTATTGGGGGTATTGGACAATTTCTTATTGCCACTTCAAGTTGGGTGTTTTTAATGCGCATCATGAGTGAGTTTGGAAGTGAGGTTCTTGCGGGCTATACCATCGCTATTCGTGTCATGCTATTTTCACTAATGCCTTCTTGGGGTATGAGTAATGCTGCGGCAACATTGGTTGGGCAAAATTTGGGAGCAAAAAAACCGGATCGCGCTGAAAAATCGGTTTGGATTACGGGAAAATACAATGCTTATTTTATGGCTTTGGTATCTGTGATTTATTTGATTTTTGCCGAACATATATTGCTATTTTTTAGTTCAGAACCAGATGTTGTACATTATGGAAGCTCCTGTTTACGTGTGATAGCGGCGGGTTATGTGT
>Ga0105356_10006052_pt1 | contig 11343 bp, 11 predicted proteins | sample GOMGulsemesocosm_3_FD_83502 | JGI IMG/M metagenome (GOLD analysis project Ga0105356, IMG submission 83502) | Methane-oxidizing microbial communities from mesocosms in the Gulf of Mexico - GOM9D Gulf of Mexico | ecosystem: Environmental > Aquatic > Marine > Cold seeps | place: Gulf of Mexico...
AGTGTGGGCGGGGGCGTTTATTTGTCTTATACTCTATTCGGTTTTTGTGATATTAAAGAGTATATTGCTCGAACTTTTGGCGGTCGAAGGGATTGATTTATTGCTCATTGATCAGAAACTCTCAATTTTTCTTTCAAAAATGAAGAAATAGTGTTTTTTGTCGCTTATATGCTTTGATACATACTGTGATACGCTAAAGTGTACAAACGAAACGCCATTTCAAAATCCTTCTCCTTTTTCAAAATTGAACTCATAATCGAGCCGGTATTTTGTGTGCATGGAGAGAACCGGACCCATAGGACTGCCTGAAACACAGGAAAAAAATGACTTATTTTAAAACGAAATTGCTTGCGGGCGTAGTTGCGCTTGCCGCCTTGGCTACAGGTTCTGTTGCGGCGCAGGCCGAAACTTTGCGCTTGCTGACCTGGGGTGGTTATGCCCCGGAAAAAGTGATTAAAATGTTCAAAGCTGAAACCGGTATCGACGTTGAAGTGACCAAGTCCAACAACGAAGAAATGATTTCCAAGCTGCGGGCAACCCGTGGCGCTGGATTCGATCTGGCCCAACCGAGCCAGGACAGAATCTCCAGTGCCCAGCTTGAGTTTGATATTTACAAGCCAATCGACTTGTCCAAAATCGACAGTAGCCAGATCATTACATCCATGCTGAGTTCAACCAAAATAAACACCACCGTAGACGGAAAAATTTACGGTGTACCACATATTTGGGGAGCCAGTGGCCTGGTGATCGACACCAAGAAAGCCGGCATGGTTAGAGATTATTTGGACCTGTGTGAAGTGAGTGTTGCAGGCAAGGTTTCCTATCGTTTGAAACGTCCAACATTGATTGCATTTGCTTTCTCAATGGGTATGGATCCTTTTGCGACCTATGGCGACAAAGCAAAATATCAGAATATGATCAACAAGGTCACCGACAAGTTGATCTCCTGCAAAGGAAATGTGAAAGCTTATTGGTCCGGTGGTGATGCGTTGATGAACCTGATGCGTTCCGGCGAAGTGACCGCAGCGATGGCTTGGGATACAGGCGGTTGGAAATTAAACAAAAAGCTACCTGATGTAACTTTCGTTGCACCAAAGTCCGGTGCATTGGGCTGGATCGATACTTTTGTTCTGCCGCGTAAAACCAAAGCGGAAGACGCAGCTTATAAATGGATCAACTTCGTCATGCAACCCGAAATTGCTGCAATGATCACCGATGCCGCTGGTAACTTCACCGCGTCCAAAGGTGCTGATGCGTTCGTCTCTGAAGTGCTGAAAAAACGCTTCCAGGCCAGTTTTCCACCTGCGGATATCGAAAATATAAAATGGTATCCGACAGTGCCTGCCGGGTTGGAAGATATCGAAGGCAAAGCGCTGGACAAAATTCAGGCTGCCCGCTCCAACTAACCTGATATGCGCAGTGAGCGTTCTCCCTTCAAGGGAGGACGCTCACCGCGCAATTTGTTTGGGCCCCGTTATCATCACATCACGGGGCTTTTGATGTTTTTTTTGAAAATTTTCTTGGATGAGGAATGTTGATGGTAAGCAGCAACGCCTTGGCCGCACCCGGTGCGGTTGATCTGGAATGCCGGAACTTGGTTAAACATTTCGGTGATTTTGTTGCGGTGGATGATGTGTCGTTCTCCATTCCCGCCGGTTCTTTTTTCTCAATTTTGGGTCCTTCGGGATGTGGCAAGACCACCTTGTTGCGGATGATCGCAGGTTTTCAGGAGCCCACATCCGGTGACATTATCATTAAAGGGCGCTCGGTGCTGAGCGAACCCCCTAATAAGCGGCCGGTGAATATGGTGTTCCAGCATCTGGCTTTGTTTCCGATGATGACTGTCGCTGAGAATGTGGCGTACGGATTGAAAAGACAAGGCGTTGCCAAGGCTGAAATTGGCACCCGGGTGCAAAAGGCGCTTGATCGGGTCAGTCTTAGTGATGCAGGCCCCAAACGGGTGGATCAGCTTTCCGGTGGTCAGCGTCAACGCGTAGCCATTGCGCGCTGCATGGTGTTGGATCCTGATGTGCTGCTACTTGATGAACCGCTTGGGGCGCTGGATCTAAAACTGCGTGAGCATATGAAGGTTGAGTTGAAGCAATTGCAGCATCAGTTCGGCACAACATTCGTTTATATTACCCATGATCAGTCTGAAGCGCTGGTGATGTCGGATAATGTGGCGGTGATGAATAATGGCCGTTTTGAACAGGTCGGCACACCACAAGAACTCTATCACCAGCCCAGGACCGCTTTTGTGGCGGGATTTGTCGGCGATTCCAATCGCTGGATGGGCAAGGTCATTGATATCGATAACAACTCAGCCAAGATCGAAACCAGTGATGGTCTGGTTTTTGTCTCTGAAACAGCCGGACCGGATCAAATATCCAAGGGCGATCGGGTCGAAGTTTTTGTTCGGCCCGAAGCCGTGACCCTCACCAGAGGAACATCGGTAGATCGAGCTTATGACAATAACCTGACTGGCTCCGTGACCAGTTTGCTGTTCAATGGGGCGGCTAGCCGTGCCTTGCTTAAAGATACAAAAACCGGTGGGGCGATTACCGTCAATTTGCCACAAACCGGAGAATTTGGTGACCTAGTACAGGGGGACGTCCTGTCGCTCAGTTGGCAACGTACAAAAGCGAAGTGTTTTCGTACCGATATTGCCACACAGGAGAGTTGATCCATGCATGTACGGTCCACGACAAAATTGACGCTTATTCTATTATTGGCGCCGTTTGTAATTTGGCTGACGGCCCTGGTAATTCTACCCCACGTGGACATGTTCATGTTGTCGATTCGGGAAAAGATCGCGCCCCGAACCTACCAAACAAGCTTTGCTAATTATCAGGAATTTTTCACGGAACCGCTGTATTGGAATACACTGGCCCGCACGGCCGTTATGTCTATTTTTGCAACAATCCTGACCCTGTTTATCGCCTTTCCGATTTCATACTATATCGCGAAAATTGCGCGTGGTAAGGTTAAGAGTATTCTTTTCCTGCTGTGCCTGCTGCCGTTCTGGGTGAGTGAGCTGGTCCGGACTTTCGGCTGGATGATCCTGTTGCGGGAAACCGGTATCATTTCCAATTTACTGCAATGGGCAGGGGTGGTGGATGGTCCGGTTGAGATGCTCTACAACGATGCCACAGTGATGGTTGGACTGGTTTATACCTCAATGCTGTTCATGGTAGTGCCTCTGGTAACCACCTTGGATAGCCTCGATGACAGTTATATTGAAGCGGGCTATGACCTGGGTGGCAATGGCTTCACAGTCATGCGGGAGATTGTCATTCCTCACGCCATGCCGGGCATTGTTTCCGGCTGTATCGTCGTCTTCATGTTGACTCTCGGGAACTATCTAACGCCAATTCTATTGGGCGGTAAGAACAGTTTATGGTTCACCAGTCAGATCTATAACCAGTTTATCACACGATTTAACTGGGAGCTGGGTTCTGCGTTTGGATTCCTGTTGCTTATTGTGTCCTCCTTGATGGTCTGGTTAGGACTAAAGCTCAGCCGTCAGACATTGTCATCCACCATGGCGGAGGGATAATGCAATGATTCCTTCCATTCCCCAATCCAGGATCAGCAAGATTGCCTACGGCAGTTACGTGGGTCTGTTCTTCGTTTATCTGATCCTGCCGCTATCGGTGGCAGCCACATTTGCATTTAACGATTCCATGTTCCCCTCCCTACCCTGGGAAGGGTTTACGCTCGATTGGTTCATGAATGATACGGAGCCAAAACTGGGATTGTTTCACGATCGCACGTTGACCAAAGGGATTGCTATCTCACTTTTCGTGGCTTTGTGCACGACCCTGATATCCGTTTCAGTCGGGACCACCAATGCATTTCTTTTTGAACGCTATGATTTTCCATTTAAAGGCCTGTGCTATGTGCTGATGATCTTGCCTCTGGTGATACCCGGCGTGATTTTGGGCATATCCATTCTGGTGTTTTCAAGTACCATCGCCAATGGGGTGGAAGATAATCTGGGCTATGATCTGGATTTCCTCAGGCCGGGACTAACACTGGTGGTTTTGGGACAATTTTCCTTCATCACAACCATTGCAACTTTGGTAATTTCAGCACGCCTTCGGAAATTTGACCTATCCCTGGAAGAAGCGGCCCTCAATTTGGGGGCGACAAAATGGGCGGCTGTTCGAACGATCACATTACCTTATCTGATGCCGGCTATTATTGGCGCCGCCGTGGTGTCTTTCCTCATGTCCTTTGAAAATTTCAACACAACCCTGATGCTGGTGGGATCGGATGCCCCGTTGACCATCACCATGTTTGATCGCATGAAAGAAGGGTCAACACCGGTTCTGAATGCGGTCTCATTGATGTTGATGATCGGGTCCGGAGTACTGGCTCTGATGATGGTTCTGGTGCAACGGGACAAGGGCGTTTAGGGCGGTTAGTACCGAGACTACGGCGGCACCTTCTTCATCGATGAGGTTTTCGTGAAGACCAACGGTAAGCAACACTACCTTTGGCGAGCCGTGGACCAAGATGGTGATGTCGTTGATGTGTTCCTGCAGGCAAGTCGCGACGGCGCAGCAGCTTAGCGCTTTTTAAAAAGCTTGTTTCGATCACATGGCGGTGAGCCCAGGAAGATCGTGACGGACAAACTGCGCAGTTATAGCGTTGCTCATCGGTAGCTAATTCCTGGGACGATTCACAGCACTCACCAGTATGAGAATAATCAGGCAGAGCAATCGCTATGCCGCATCACGCATGAGGCGACGAGAGTGCGGGAGCGAGGTATGTGATGGTCCGACCGGGTCGCGTAGACACTTCGGGATTCAAATCATTCAAGCAGGCCCAGCGATTTCTGGGTGCACATGCTGCGGTTAGTAATCTGTTCAGCCTCGGGAGGCACTTGGTGAGAGCAGATCATTATCGGGATCTCAGGACAAGTGCGTTTGCAGAATGGAAAGGGCGGTAGCTTGATATTAGGTGGCAGGTTGCTGTTGCCTTGATGAGTTAACTTGCCAGAACCCTTTTATTCATCAGGCAGGTTAGTAAAGTCCGGCTGTCGTTTCTCTGTAAATGCGGCAACGGCCTCCCGATTGGCTGGCGCCCCTGTCAATTTTGCAAAGGCCTTATCTTCAGAAGCCCGCGCCTTCGAAAATCCGTCTTCACGATGTGCAATCATCAGTTTCTTTGTTGTTACCAGCGACACCAATGGCATGGCTGCAATCTCACGAGCCTTAGCTATTACGTCATCCATCAACTGCTCAGGTTCTGTAATCTCAAAAACAAGACCCATGTCTTTTGCATTAACGGCATCGATCCAACGTGCTGTATAAAGTATGTCTGCAGCATTTGCCCAGCCCAGAACTTTCGGCAAGAGATAAGAATTTCCTGCTTCAACGGTTACGCCCAGAGAGGCAAAAGGAGCACGCAGACGCGCAGTGCTGGACATAAATACAAGATCACAATGGGGCAGCAGGGTCAGCCCTATGCCAACCCCTATCCCATTGACTGCAGCTAGTAGCGGCTTCGGGAATGAAGCCACTGCTTGAATGAAATAACCAAACTGGCCGACAAAGCCGGGTTCTCGACGCGTCGGGTCTGCCATCTCTCCCAGGTCGTGACCAGCCGAGAAAGCACGACCTGAACCGGTAATAATCACAACGGAGATTGCATCATCAGTCGCTGCCACTGACAGTGCTTCACCAACCGCCCTGTACATATCATCATTGAAGGCATTAAGCGCTTCAGGTCTGTTGAGGGTTAGCGTTTGAACACCCTCATTTGTGTCAATAATTAGGGTCATTAGATGGGCTCAACTCTTTCAGGGTGACCGGACCACCGCCAGGCTTGAGAAGGTCTGGAAAGGCCAAGCATCATACCACCAAGTGATTTAGGGTGGAGCCAGAGGCCATCAGCGACCTGATCTTCACCACGGCCTTCAGGACGATCGACGGTAATCGCCTCACCTCTGGCCTTAACGCGGCGCTCGATCTCTAGCAGGTCGGGTGATTCAGCGTATGCCATATACAGGCAAGGACCCGTCTTTTCGAAGAAGCGCCCCATGGTATTGGAAGGTACCAAGGGCGTGATGACCTCGAATCTGTGTAGTAAATCCTTTCGAAATAGGGTTAGCGTCCCAGAGTAGCCAAAAGGAGGCGAATTAATTTCAACAAACTCCTGAGCGTCCAGTGAAAACACCCGGGCGAACTTCGCGGTTTCTTCCGCCGAATTCGCAGCCAGTAAGGTAGCTTCATAGAAGAAATCGGCCAGGCCAACTGCAGGCCTGTCCTCATGCCTACTAACTACAACACGGAGACCCTTAATCCCAATATCACGGCCATCAACAAACAACTGGCTGCCTTCTTCAACAATGTTGTCAAACTGAGGCGAGAGCATATTCCGCACTTCCGTTAGGTCTGTACAAGATACACCAGCCCCAAACATATGAGACCCACGGCTCGCTACAGCATCTGCCACAACGCCAGCGCCATCAGCCTGAAGGAGTTCAACGATTCCGGAACCCAGCCTTAAGCTGGTTCTTGCCGCACCCAGACAGGCGATCTTATCGGTGCCGGAGACTTCGGCACCAAGAATGGATTGCCAGCCCTCAATAGCTTTGGATACATCTGGCACTGCAAGTTGTATACGATCAATTTCCAGCAGCATGATACTCCCCCTTTTGCTTACGTCTTCCCCATGGGAACATGGACTTGCCAACCTACCATAACAGCTTCGGTAATATCAAGCTTAGGCCCGCAAGCACATGATGAAACAATAGGGCCAATTAAAGCATTCATAAACATTTCTGCAGATAGTAAATCCAAATCGCTACGCCTACAAATGTCGATATTCCAGCTGTAAATCTGTTGATTGACGTAGGTAGTAATCAGCCGTCTGACCTACCGACCATCGAAGATGCGTTAGATGTTGACTTCTTGGCGGCGGCATACACGGCGATATGTGATAGCCAGTAGCCTGTTTTCCGACTAGGTTGAGTGTCGGTGGGGGCGTTTATTCTGCCTATACTCCCAAAGTGATGTCTCCCAGTTAATCTGCGAGTTTCTTCCTTGAGTGTAATAATAGTTTGTCGATTGCTAGCAGCCTATATCTTGTAGTAAATTGATAGAAATTGGGAGTATTAACCCTTCCTATATTCACAGCTGAGAGGACAACATGGGACAACTTGATAACAAGATTGCTATCGTCACCGGTGGTAGTACAGGTATTGGTCTGGTTACTGCAAAAGCACTGTCGCGAGAAGGAGCTAAAGTTGTAATTACCGGGCGAAATCAACAGTCACTCGACGAAGCTGTGACCAAAATTAACGGCGAAGTTCTGGCATTAGTAAACGATGCTGGGAATCTAGACGACATCGAGTCGCTTCTCGACCAAACCATAGAGAAATTTGGCTCAATTGACATTATGTATTTGAATGCAGGGCCAGGTGGCGTTCAAGCTTCCATCGAGGAGATGACCGAAAAATCCTTCGATATGTTTATGGATATCAATTTCAAGGGACCCTATTTTACAATTCAAAAGGCATTGCCTTATCTAAAAGATGGTGCATCAATTATATTGTGCTCATCCGTTTCTAATGCAATAGGTCAGTCTGGGTTGTCTGTCTATGCTGCAGCCAAAGCTGCACAACGGGCTATGGTTCGTGTCGCAGCGACCGAGCTTGGCCCGCGCGGTATTCGTGTAAATGTCGTCAGCCCCGGTTTTATTGAAACACCTCTTTTTGAAAAGAGCGGTGCATCAGGTGACGAGCGTGCAGAAATGATGAGCATGGTAGAGGGACAAACCTCTTTGAGGCGAATAGGTCAACCGGAAGACATTGCTGAAGCTGTCGTTTACCTAGCTTCTTCTGCGTCCAGTTATGTCATAGGTACTGAGATAGTGGTTGACGGTGGATATGGCATTCCAACGTGACCGGAAAAACAATATAAATAATGTCGGAAATAAATCCCTCCGGCACCCTTATCCCTTTATCCACTCCCTAGCGCCAGATAAAGTCAGCGTTTTGCAACCGCTACGCTGATCCCATTTAATGCTCAGTCGTCGAAGCCTAAAAAGCGAGCAGCTTCTTCAACGCTCTTACGTTCTGAGACTACGCGTTGGCTGGAAAGCCCTCATCCGGCTAATTGCTGGCCTTTTAGTAATTTCTGGAAAAATCGGCTCGCTGCTTTCTTGTCTTTACGTTTCTGAACCAGAATGCCAATTTCATCACCATCCTGATCGTCCGGGTCGCGCAGACGGCCCGCCAAAGGTAATGCAGAACACCGTTGATTTTGATGAATACCTCATCAAGATAGCAAGTTCCCCTAATTGCCCTCGATTCTTCCCAATTTGACTACAATACTTTTGTCCGAATTTATGAGCCCAATTTCTGACCGTTTCGTAACTGACGGTAATGCCTCTTGCTGACAGCAATTTTTCTATGAATGGTCCGGCACACCAGCGGAAGCAAAGTGTAAATCTGTGATAAAACCAAACTGCATGGCTAATGATCTGAGCAGGATATCGATAACCGGGGTAAATGTATGTATTTTTCATCTACTGATTATCGCATGTTGATGAGTTAGCTCGTCAACTTGACAGTACCCTAAGTTCTGTTGTTCCCTCAATAACGGATGTAAAAAAGCTGAGAAGTTATCAAAACGTAATGCTCCAAGAGTGCCAGAATCGGACATTCAAAACCCGGCATCTGAATAAGTTAAATGCGCGACAGCGCAGCGACTCGCATCTTTAGCTTGATATAATGCTTTATCCGCCAAGGAATATAACAGACTTTGTGTTACGTTTTTCTGACGGGGCCCGCACGTCGACACGCCTATGGAACAGGTTAGTCGATCATGTGGCGGATTTTTACAGTGCGGTATATCTAGGGCGGCAATGGCGTCACACACGCCCTGAGAAAAACTGAGTGCGTCATTCACGTTCGTAAAGCTACTCAAGATAACAAATTCTTCGCCCCCAATGCGAAAACAAAAGTCACTCGCTCTATGGCATGTACTCTGTAGCACCTCCCCAACCCGTTGCAATACCGAGTCGCCTTCCTCGTGGCCATAAGTGTCGTTATACAGTTTAAAACGATCAACATCCAACAAAAGAAACGCAAAGATCAGATTGCCGCGAGACGATCTTTTAATTTCGCTGCCGACTACCTTATTAAAATAACGACGGTTGTAAAGCCCAGTCAGATCATCATGGAGGCTTTGGCTGAGCGCCTCTTTAGCGTCAGTGATATCGTACGATATGGCACACACGGCATAGATCATATTTTTATCATCGCGCAATGGGAATTTCACAGTGCTATATGTATGCATCCCCCCATCCACATGTTCCACCATTTCTTCGGACTCTTGTGGGGCCCCCGTTTCTATGACTTTCAGGTCATTATTCCACAGCTGCATAGCGATCTCTTTAGGGAAAATGTCAAATACATTTCGCCCAACAAAGAGGTTGTGATCAAATCCTTTTAGGACTTTGAAATGGCGGTTTGCCATAAGCACATTACCTTCCCGGTCTTTCGCGGAAATAAGAACTGGTGCATTTTCCATCAGTGCGGATAATACTTTTTCCGGCGACAACCGTTGATCAAATAGTAGATTATCCAATTGCCCGTTCTCTCCTTTCTATATGCCAAGCTCAAATACACTATACCTTTTACGTCGCGATAAGGTATTTCATGAGATTCGTCTTCCCCTCATGAAATCGCACTAAAAGTGACCTTTCAAGTATGACCGCGGACAAATAGCCAACGATAGATCCGTGATACTTTAAGCCAGTTTAGCCTACCTACATATATAATGTTCGCTTATGGGTCAAAAGTTGGCTAAAGAGGAAATTTCGTGCTAATGCTGGCACTGGCAAGTTGAAGAGCAATTTTTGGTAGAATGGGCACATGAATACTTATAAAAGACACCGCTTCTCTCCTGATATCATTAGTTACGCCGTTTGGCTCAACTTTAGATTCTATCTAAGCCGTCGCCGGGATGCTGGCCACTAATTGAAGATCCGCTTGCTGAAAGAGGTATCACCGTCAGTCGTGAAGCAATCCGTCTCTGGTGTATTAAGTTTGGTGCTCTATACACCAGAAGGTTGAAGCGAAAGCACCGTGGCTACACTGGATGCATTCGCAGCAGATACATCGATATTGCGGTGGATGGCCAGTAGCGGGTTCCCCATTCCGACACCCCTAGCCTAGCTATCTGCAGTGCCTGCTTAGTACGAACGGAGATCATCCTTGCTTCGTGTTCAGCCATTGCCACCAAGATGTGAATCGTTAGTTGGTCAATCTCAGGTAGGTCTGCACGTTTGAATTTGACACCTCGTTTCTGAAGACTGGTGATGAAATGTAAATCACGGGACAGCCTATCGAGCTCTGCATAGTCAGCTGCCTTACCGAGTTCGGGACGGTCTGATCGCTTACCCGATTCGACCTCAGTGAATTCAGCCAAGACTTCGCCTCCAAAGGCTGTTAGGAATTCACTGAAGGCTTGTTCCTGAGCTTCAATACCCAGCCCGGTTTGGCCTTGCTTTTGGGTACTGACGCGGTAATAGGCTACATAATGTTTTTGGTGATGTTGCATAAGATCATCCTTTTATTAGTAAGTGATTGAGGGTTTTTTTAATGCCACATTGGGGGCATGGTGGAGCATGGAAACAATCCGACACACCCGTCGACCCGACGCCGACCCCTATAAATCAAGGCCTGCAGAGGTGTCGGGTCAGCGTCGGGAGCGGGATCGGGCGTCGGGTTGAGCCTAGATTTTCCCCTACAGAAATATTGCATAGCGCTAAAGGGACGTTTAGTGAAATGTGGAGCGAGCAGGGTGGCCAGTAAAGCCAACCATTGATGAGAACTTACTTAGTCTTGGGTGTATCTTTGGCAGCTGCCTTACCATTCCCAGCTTTTCGCATTTTCTCCGCCATAGCCTGCCGCCGAGCCTCCATTTCAGCGTTATGTATAGCCACCTTATCTTCCAGGCTAACGTTCCCCTTGATGGGCTTTTGCATAGCCTTAGTGAGTGCAGCAGTATCAAACAAAGTATGCGAGTATTCGGCTTTCTCGACAGGCAAAAAAATGCCCTCCGTTCGAAGTGCTGCAGCTGGGAACCCGTGGTTGTTGCTGGGCTTTGATGGCACATAGAGCTTGCGAAAGATGATCGCTTTGAAGGGCTCGGCGGCGGTCTGTTCCTCTATGCAGGCCAGTACATCATCCAGACCTATCCATTCGTACCGAAAAAGCCGCCGCCGGTATTAGCGATGACTCTGATGTGGAGCGACTTAGATTGATCGTTGTGGCCGATATTGTAGGTGAGCTGGCCCTTGGCGGTAGGGAAGAAGAGTTTGCAG
>Ga0105356_10006053_pt1 | contig 11342 bp, 7 predicted proteins | sample GOMGulsemesocosm_3_FD_83502 | JGI IMG/M metagenome (GOLD analysis project Ga0105356, IMG submission 83502) | Methane-oxidizing microbial communities from mesocosms in the Gulf of Mexico - GOM9D Gulf of Mexico | ecosystem: Environmental > Aquatic > Marine > Cold seeps | place: Gulf of Mexico...
GATAAAACCGGAAACTTTTCTAAATAAGGGCTTTTTCGAAACATTTTTTTTGCTTCACGCCAGCTGCCATCCAAAAGAATAAATAATGGCTGTTTTGCTGGTGGTTTTATGTCTGCAACTTGATGAATGACCTGTTGATGTTCATTAGCGTAGTCAGCAGGGAATACAACAAAGGGCTGATAAGTTGGATCATTAATGAGACTTAATAAGGTTTCATCTACTTCGGTACGTTTCCAAATAAATGCATGTGTATCGGTGATAAGATCGGCAATAAGACGCCCAGTATTACTGGGTTTTAATACTTCATCATCCCACATCAGCAGTAAAAATGCGGCTTTACTATGGCATTTAGGTTTATATTGGCAAATACAATGCTTCAAAGCTATTCGGCAATTTTCGCAACGTATCACATTATAACCGCGGGCTCTAAATGGTTTGGTACTGATACTTTTGCGGTATTTAAATAAACGTTGAACTGCGTGCATAGTTGACTAATAATCTTAAAATAAGTAGCGCTATTATACGTCTCCTTGTAACGTATGACGAGCTAACATAATTCTTTAATAACGTTAAGACGTAATAGGATGCCTAATGCCCATTTCTTGTAATTTATATGACACCATCGAAATCGTATGCATGTTCCATTATCCCATTACATTAACACTTCGTGATAAAACAAAAATATCAGGTATTGCCCTTGATACGAAACGAAATGATGAGAGACTCGAATGTGTATACCCGTGCTACTTGGAAATGCTCGATTTCAGCAAGTCGAAAAGCGTGCCAAATGCAAGGCATAAGATGTGTCGTTAAGTTATTCTTAACAAATATCTTATAACAACGCAGTTGGTCGCTTATCGCCTCGCCCTATGGGAGTTTGGGTAGAAAACGATTACGGCGTTATGATTCATAATTAGGGAATGACCATTAATTACAAATCATGCCTTGTACTCGAATCCTACCCAAGCTCTGAAACTGCATTTCCAAGTGGCACGGGTATGGAACTACGCGTTGATGATGTAGCCACGTTAGTCGAGCTATCGAGTCTTGAGATAATGACCGTTGATATTCAAAATCCACACTTTGAGTCAGTCAGTTTCTAACAAACTATTGCTTGTTCTCACTCGGTAATTTCAGTGATAACAATGTTGCTAACAAAAGAAACAACGCAGAGATCCATAAACAGGCGATGAGTCCATGCATTTGATATACCCAGCCAGATAATACAGTCCCTAATAATCGCCCCATAGCATTGGCCATATAATAAAAGCCAACATCAAGGGATACGCCGTCCTCACCTGCAAAATGTACAATAAGGTAGCTATGCAATGAAGAGTTAATGGCAAATATAGCGCCGAATATTAATAGTCCGCCTATCAAGCTAATTTTAATGTAAAAATCCATCTGCAACGCTAGGGCAATAGTAATAGGGATTAGGGTTAATAGCGCAGCCCATTTAATAGCTGACTTTCCTGAGGGAGCTTGCGCTTTGCTATTTTTAACATTTTTAGAACCATAACCCGTAATGAGTGGGGCGCAAGATTGCACTATGCCATAACCGATAACCCAACTAGCCATAAAACCACCTACCCACCAATGATCCCAATTAAATACCTGAGCTAAAAAAACGGGCAATGCCACCACAAACCATACGTCTCTGGCGCCAAACAAAAATAGACGAGCGGCAGATAGAGTATTAATAGAGGCACTTTTTGAAAACAATTCCTTAAATTTAGGCTTGTTTTTCGCCTTGCCAATATCACCTCTTAAGGTCAATAAACTAAAGCACCATAAGCAAAATAAAAATGACGCCATCACCAACATTGATTGCTGAAAACCTAAGGTGGTGAGCAATAGGCCGCCCATAAAGAATCCAACGCCTTTAAGCGTATTTTTAGATCCAGTTAATATGGCTATCCATTGATAGAGCTTGTTGTTCTCATTTCCGGCTACTAGAAATTTAATTGAGCTTTTAGCACTCATTTTATTAAGGTCTTTAGCAATGCCAGATAATGCTTGGGCTGTCATTACATAAGCAACACTCAGATATTCATTCGGCAACGTGAGCATAACTAAGGCAATTACTTGCAAAGCCAGTCCAATATTCATTGTGCGATTTAGGCCCCATTTTGCGCCTAACCAACCGCCCACTAAATTTGTGACCACACCAAATATTTCATAAAACAAAAACAGCATTGCTATGCTTAACGCATCATAACCAAGGGCATGAAAGTGCAGCACGACTAACATTCGCAGTGCACCATCAGTTAGGGTGAAGCCCCAATAGTTACCAGTGATGATGAAGTACTGTTTTAAACTCGTTGGTAATGCTTTAAGTGAAATAGATGGCATGATGTTTATACTTTGTCGCTCAAACCAACAAGCTTCACTAATTCAGCAGTACGATTTGCATAGCCCCATTCATTGTCATACCACACATACAGCTTTATTTGCGTGTCATTCACAACCATGGTCGAAAGCGCGTCTATAATACTTGACCGTGGATCGGTGCGATAATCTATTGATACTAATGGACGTTCCTCATAGCCTAAAATATCTTTAAGAGTACCTTCTGATGCTGTTTTTAATAGCGCGTTAAGTTCATCTACGCTAGTGGCTCTATCCATTTCAAAAACACAGTCAGTTAACGAAGCATTGGCCAGTGGAACACGAATAGCATGGCCATTTAGTTTACCTGCAAGCTCAGGGAAGATATGAGTGATAGCAGTAGCAGAACCCGTTGTGGTTGGTATTAAGCTCATGCCACAAGCACGGGCACGGCGTAAATCTTTATGAGGGGCATCTAAGATTGTTTGAGTATTAGTAATGTCATGAATAGTAGTCATGCTACCGTGTTTAATTCCAATAGATTCATGTAAGACCTTAACAACGGGGGCCAGGCAATTAGTGGTACATGACGCCGCCGTAACGATTGGGTGGACTGATTTATTATATAAACCTTCATTGACGCCCATGACTACATTTAGCACGCCATCTTCTTTAACTGGCGCGGTAACCACAACACGTTTAACGCCTTGAGTTAGGTAATCTTGCAGCAGGGCTTTAGTTTTTATTTTTCCGCTGGCTTCCACCACAACATCACACTGTGACCAATCGGTATCATTAATGGCTGTATTTCGTGTACAAGGGATAGTTTTACCATCAATAATCATATTATTGTCTTGATGGGTGGCCTCATGATGCCAGCGGCCGTGGATGGAATCAAATGTCAGTAGGTGTGCTAAAGTTTTTGCATCACCTGCGGGATCGTTAATCTGCACAACTTCTATTTCGGGCCAATCAAATGCGGCGCGCATTGTTAAACGTCCCATACGGCCAAAGCCATTGATACCAATTTTTATCGTCATAATTATTCTCTACTTGCTTTCATTAGGCTGAGCCATTTCGGCCCTAGTTACAAAATTTATCTTTGTTGGGCCTGTCATTTATTAATTTTAAAGTGTTAATGCTGTCACTGATCATGCTTAGGTTGTGACGCGTTGTTTGCGCTATCACGGTTTTTATCCATTGGGGTAAGTCGGGGTTAATACGATAGAAAACCCACTGGCCATGTTTTCGACCTGTAATGATATGCGCTTTTTTTAGTACGGCTAAGTTACGAGATAGTTTAGGCTGACTTTCTTCATCGAGCGCTGCCATCAACTCACAAACACATAATTCACCATGATAATGTGTAAGCATTAACGTTTTTAAGCGTAGCTCATCAGTTAAACATTTATAAAAGCTGGTGGGCTCAATCTCCAGTGGTATCGAGGATTGAAGATTTAGCCTGTTTAGTTGTGGCACTTCCACCGCTAGAAACAATGAAATAAGATCATCAATTTCTTGCAGAGTTTTTGTGAATGCATGACTTTCTTGTCTGGATTTTGGGTCGGGTAGATGCCAAGCAAGTTGTTGAGTGGCGTTTTCATACTCACGGCATTGTGCTTGCGCTTCATCACATAAAGTTATCACGGTATCGAAATTCTGCCCTGAAAACTCAGACAGGGATTTGGATCGCAATAAATGCGTATCAATGTCTAAATCATTTAATACTTTACTCACACGAACATCAACTGTGTCTGGGTGTGTGCCGGCGCTGCTGACATCAAAAAAATCACCGGCGCGGTGCGTTAATAACGCCTGAGCTAGCTGGGAACGCGCCGAGTTAGCTGTACACAAAAATAATACGCTTTTACGATTTTTAGCTGACATAAATCACCATTTATTAATATGAAGTAAATTATATATATGTTTTATCGTATATTCAATGGTGAGTGAAAGCATAGCCCATTATGCAATATGTACATTCATTAAATACCGAGGGGCATTAAAATTAAGCCCCAGCAAAACAGAGCATAATTCATGGCTATTTATGTGAGTTTCAGCGCTTAACTAAAGATGAAAAATTGGAATGGAGTATTCAATTGTAACAAAGAGTGAAAACGGGTTTTTTGGTCATTATACAATGTTATAATATATCATTATGTAACGAGTTAGATGTAAAAAGTAATGACGATGAAAAAACTATCACATAGCCTAGTAACAACAAGTATCTTACTAGCGCTTAGTGGCGAAATTTATGCCCATGACTTCAATAAAATTGAACGTATTTCGATTGTTGGCCGTGAGGTTAATCTACTGGGACAAGCTATTTCAGCCTCTCAAGGATTTATTGGCCAAGCTGAGATATCTATTCGCCCAATGTTAAGAACCGGTGAAATTTTAGAGCTAGTGCCGGGCATGGTGGTTAGCCAGCATAGCGGAACAGGTAAAGCGAATCAGTATTTCTTACGTGGCTTTAACCTTGATCATGGCTCTGATTTTTCAACGATGGTTGACGGCATGCCTGTTAACAATCGTACACATGGCCACGGCCAGGGTTATACAGATCTTAACTTTATTATCCCTGAAGCAATTGCCGGAGTCAGTTATAAAAAAGGGGCTTATTACGCGCAAGTGGGCGATTTTAGTGGGGCTGGTAGTGCACATATGATGACCAGCAATAAGGTTGAACATGGCTTAGTTTCATTGAGTTTAGGTCAGGATAACTATCAACGCTTAGTCGCATTAGACAGCATGAAAACCGAAGATGGTGAATTGTTTTTAGCGTTTGAAGGTAATAAATACGATGGCCCTTGGAGTGACATTAACGAAGATTTGGATAAAACCAATATCATTGTTAAATACAGTCAAGCGTTAGGGGATGGTCAGTTAACATTATCTTTGATGGGTTATGACAACAGCTGGAACAGCGCCGATCAAATTCCTTTACGCGCCGTAAAGTCCGGCCTTATCGACGAGCTAGGTTCTATTGATAAAACGGTTGGCGGTGAGTCAAGTCGCTATAGCGCAAACGTTCAATGGCAAAATGAAGTATGGACAGCTTCGGCGTATGCCATTAGCTATGACATGCAATTATGGTCAAATTTTACTTACTTTTTAGATGATCCTATTAATGGCGATCAATTTGAACAAGTTGATGATCGTAACATTTATGGCGGACAAGTGAGTTATCAACAATTTGGTGAGTTGTTAGAGATGCCTATGACTAACTTGTTTGGGGTACAAACGCGCATCGACAATATAGATGAAGTAGGACTTTATTCCTCTACTGCGCGCGTTCGTACAGGCGTTGTGAAATCTGATGATGTTAGTCAGTCAAGCATTGGTGTTTATTGGGAGAACCAACTCGCAATTTCTGATGAGGTAAGAACCGTCTTTGGTGTGCGTTATGATTATTATGATTTTGATGTGCGCTCATTAATTGATGTGAATAAACACGGCGTAGCATTAGGCGCCAATAGCGGCAGCGCTGATGACGATAAAGTGTCAGTTAAAGGTAGTGTCATTTATACCCTTAATGATGAATGGGAAACCTACGTATCTATGGGGCAAGGATTCCACTCTAATGATGCGCGTGGCACAACTATTTCAATAGACCCAATGTCTGGTGAAGCGGCACAAGCTGTAGATCCACTGGTAGCATCTTTTGGCTATGAAGTCGGTTTACGCGGGTTTTGGAGTGAGCGTTTTAATACGTCTATCGCGTTATGGTCATTATCATTAGATGATGAACTATTATTTGTTGGTGATGCGGGTAATACGGAATCTAGCCGTGAATCGGAGCGTTATGGCGCTGAATTAACAGGTTATTATCGCTTAAATCCACAATGGACCCTCGATTTTGAGTATGCGTGGACAGACTCTAAATTTAGTGATGAGGCTCCCGAAGGAAACTTAATTCCTGGCGCTTTAAAACATGTGGTGCAAACAGGAGTTAGCTTTGACTCTGAATCTGGTTGGTTTGGCAGCATGCGTGTGCGCCATTTTGGAAAGCGCCCGTTAGTTGAAGATGGTAGCGTTAATTCTGATTCAAGTACGGTAACTAACTTTAGAGTGGGTTATCAAAATCATGATTGGACAGTGAAAGTTGATATTTTAAATTTGTTTGATAGTAACGCTCACGATATTGATTACCTGTATGAGTCACAACTCGCTGGTGAATCTAGCGCGCAAGAAGATATTCATTATCATGTTATCGAACCTCGTACGGTGAGAATGTCGGTGAGTTATAACTTTTAGTCTATATATTAAATTATGGACTAAAGACGATGGTGCAAGGCAGCGCTGCGATGAGTCAGCAAAAGACGTACAGCCCGCCGTAAATCCTTCCTTGGAGGCTATTGTCGGCATCCATGCCGACAATAGCTGACTTACTTTCACTCACTCATCTTTGATAGTGAGTGAATTTCTATCTAAAAATATTATTAGCCCAGCGAGATAACCCCGCCGTTACACTGCCAAAATGATCGCCTGTCACTAAACGTGTTTGATGATCTTTAAAGTAGTTATTTAAATAATCTTGTAATACAGGAGATTGTGCACTGCCCCCTGTAACAAAAACTACATCTGGCTGGCAATTGGCTTGCTGCAAGGTGTCTTCAATTAGCTTTCCAATATTGTCTAAATGACGGGCGTTTGCTCTATATAGCGTATCGCGATTAACTGCAGTTGTTAATTTATCATCTAAATAGGTCAGCGAAATATCAGTACTATCACTATTTGTCAGTGCTATTTTTGCACGCTCTGCGCTATTAACTAGTTGATAACTTAATTTTTCTTGTTGCACTTTTAATAAGCGTTCAATGAGGTGTGGCTGCGCTGCATCTTTAATCAGCTGTTTAAGCGCGCGCTCGTTGGCATCACTGTAAAAATCAGTTTGATCATTTATGTTGTTAATAGATGCCGCTTGCCAATGAAAGCTAGTGGGCATTGCTTTACCACTAACCGCCAAACTGTCGATGCCAAGTGAGGGCATAAGACCGCGCATACATAATTGAATATCTAGATCATTACCGCCAATTCGTTGGCCGCTGTGTGCTAGTAATTGCTCACTACGATCTTGTAGCTTGCTATACTGTGGCCCCATTAATAACATAGAAATATCTGATGTACCTCCACCGATATCAACGACTAGTACGCGCGTTTCTTCATTTAATGTCGCTTCAAATTCAAAACCCGCGGCAACAGGCTCATATTGATATTCAACGTCTTTAAAACCAATTCGTTTAGCGGCGCGTGTTAATATTTCAATGGCTTGTGAGTTACTCTTGTGAGCGTTAAGTCCTTGGAAATTAATGGGACGGCCAATGACTGTTTGAGTTATTTCATGACCCAAGCTCTTCTCAGATTGTGTTTTCACTTCAAGCATCATTGACGCTACTATGTCTTCAAATAGTGCTATTTGCGGAGGTAATAAGCCACTGGCGCCCAAAAAAGATTTTGGTGATTTGAGATAATACCCTTCTTCAGGATCTTCTAAATATCGTGAAAGTGCTAATTGCCCAAAGCTTAAGTGAGTAGGGATTTCATCATACTTTAGCTCAGACATTGCATTCGCCCCTTTAATCAGCTGTAAATGACGCTGAGTTTTAAAGGTGTCTTGGGCATGACTAGGCAATTTTTGAGCGAGATCATAACTAACAATATCACGGCTTGGCGCATACAGTGTGGAGGGCATGTAACGACCATGTTCGCCCAATTTAATTAACTTAGGTTGGCCGTTTATCATGGTTGCTACTGCACAGTTTGAGGTGCCGTAATCAAAACCTAACATGTGTGATCTCTCTCTACAAAAAGGCGGCGTAGAATAATGATTTTTTTTGAAGAGAGCAAGGCTTAACTTTTAATATCGACTTTATTGTGTGTGTTCTTCCATTTATCAGGAAACTTTCCTTGTAATACAAAGGCAAAAGCTATGAGTTCGGCGATAATTAAGTAGAGTTCTTTGGGAATTTCTTGGCCCATTTCAAGATGCTGTAAAAACTGACTGAGCTCTTTATCTTGATGGATCATCACATCATTTTCTTTGGCGATATCTAGTAGTTCTTCAGCTAATGAACCATAAGCTTTAACGGTTACCTTGGGTGCTGATTTTTGATCGTACTTTAAAGCGACAAGCTGTTTGTTCGGATCGGTGTTATCGTTCATTTTACTCATACCATTAGCTCAACTAACTGATTAGGGCGTTTTAATAAGGTGGTGGGTATTTCACCTTGTTGACAATTAACTTTGGGAGTTTCAAATCCTAAAGCTTCAAGGCGACTTGCCAGAAAGTTTTTATAAAAATTTGCGCGCTCAAGCAATGATTGATTATTACACGTGAGCTCAAGTTCGACACCATTGCCACTTAGAAGCGCATTGACTTTAATTTGATCACTTTCGCCACAAGGGAGTAATAGAGTTAATCGCCACGTTTTTTCACCCTGTTGCTCGTTTGATTCTTGCTGCTCAACTTCACCTTCAACTTGCGGAACATGAGGCTCTTTAGTCGGTAAGTTAAAATAAAAGAGCGATTGATTATTTTGCTGCTGCTCAGCATTTTGGTATTGATAAAACTGAATATTTGAGGAAATGTTTGTGAGTGCCTCCTCAAGAGGCTTAAAGCTTTTTAAATTACCTAACATTTGCAGTGCTGATGTTAAATTACTGGCACTGGCGCCGCGAGTTTTCTTCATCAGCTGATTAAGGTGTTTAATCAGTTGAGGTGACATCGCTTGCTCTTGGGCGGCGTGTCGTCCACCTAGTATTAACTGAAGGGCACTTGCCAATGGGCCAAGGCTTGATAGATTAATGCTTGCACTGCTTAATGGTTCAAATCGACTAAACTGCTCCACCAATTGTGATAATTGTGCCGGGTTGGTGAGTTGCGACATCGCTGGCAATTGTTTATTTAGGCGCTGACTTAAACTTTTAAGCTGCTCTATGGCGACAAGTTCATCGCTTGAGGCTTCTGGTGCCCCTGTTGCTGCAAGTGGCGCTGCATTCTGTATTGCTGGTGTGTGTTGATTAGCGATTTTTGCTTCACTTGCAGATGAGTGTAAGGCGCCAATTAAAGCGTTAAGTTTTTGTAAGGAAACCGAAGGCGTTTTATCTGTTGTTGATTGCTGTGAAGCCAATTTTTCAGGTTGTTCACCATGGATTGATGTTCCTTTAGTCAAGGGCACATCAACCATTTTAGAAGGTGCTTGCTTGGCTGAAGCCACATTATCTGTAACGGACTTTGGAGTCACAGCCTCCATAAGGTTTGCAGTTACAGAAGGCAATGTATCATTTTTTGATGAAATCACATTGTTTGGTATGACTGCCTGAGATGACGGCGTTTGGACTGTTTTTATTTTTAATACCTTGGGCGCATTTATATCTACTTCATTTTTTAATGTATGTTTTGCGGCAGCTTGAGTGTCTTTATTGTCTTGGACTGGTGATGGCTGTTTTTCCAATATTTGAGCATCGCTTTTTCCAGTGGCTTGCTGCGCAGCACTTGCTTTCATCTGTGATGAGAAATCATTAGGCTTATCTGCACTTTTTTCACCTTTGTTAAGTGAATTTGATGATGCATTAGCCAGTGAACTTAATGGTTTATGTTCGGTTGTGGCAGCTAATGATGAAGCAATTCCTTGTTTTGTGTTTGAAATGTTTTTAGCTTCACCGTTATTCGTGCTTATATTCTGCTGAGGGTTAAGTTCTTTAGGCTGCGTTTTGATAAGGTCATTGAGTTGCTGTTTTGATAACAACAGACCAAGGTCTTTCAACGGTAGTGGAATCGCTTCTGGTTTAGTCGTCAGTGGTTGTTTGGAGCTGTCGGTATTATTTAAGGCAATAGGGGGCTTTGTATCTGTTGGGTTTTTAGGGACCGCAGAGCTTATAGCGCCATCCTTGTCGTTTTTAACCGCAGTGTCTGTATTTTTTATGGTGTTATTTTGGAGTTCATTCGGAGGTTGTTGGCTCGTTTTCTGTGTTATAGACAGGGGGGGCTGTTGTTTCATTTGCAGAGACAGTTCAGCTTTGATTTGCTCACGACTTAATGTTGAAACCTCTTGTAATGAATGACTTAATATTCCTAAAATCTTAGCCGCTGGTTGGTGACGTAGCCACAGCTGGTTTAATGGTTTGGACATATCAATCTTGGCATCTTTTATATTTTCAAGATTTAACTTAGTTTCTGGCGTTAGTACTTCACTAATGTGAGCAACCTTGCTAATAGGCAATGCTTGGAGCGATAAGGCCTTATTGTTTGATGATAGTTTCTCGAGCGGAATGACTAATTGAATGCTAGGTGTGGGCGCTGCTCGTTTCGTAAATTCAACTAATAGTTGTTTGTCACTGCCAAGAACCAAGCTTGTTTGCATGGTTGTATTTAAAGGGAGTGCATTAACACCGGGCAGCTTCTCTTTAATAGTAATGTTATCGCTTACTTTAAGGGTGATTTTCTCTTGGGGCAATCGTCTGGCTTGCCCAAGCAATAATGCACCGTTTTTTTCAATATGTGAATGAATTACACTGTCTTTTGGTGGCAAGCTGGTTTGTGCTTTGAGAGTATCAATGAGCCGTTTATCAAGGGGCAATGTAAGTTCTGGAGTCGGTTTGACTACCTGACGTGTAATGGTAATTACGACGCTAGATTTATCCTGAGCAATAGTTATGTCAATTTTGTCGCCAATATTAAGTTTGCTTGCAAGGTCAGCATTATTTGATAGATCAATTCGTAACGGCGGCTGATTAGGTAAACTTAGCATTAATTCATTGGGTGTTTTCGATATAACTTGTGAAGGGATGTTAGTGTGCTGAACAGGGTTTGATGCTAAGTTTGGCGCAGCTTGATTTAAGCTCTTCACTGGATTCGTTTGAACTTTTTGTGAGGTGCTCACGTCTATGTTAGCGCTGCTTATTGGTAAATCTGCCATAACTGCCTGTTATCTAGTGAAGTGTTGATTATTGTATTTAACACCGTGGCTATATTCTATAGGGATATCGTGCGTTTTTTAACGAACAAAGTA
>Ga0105356_10006055_pt1 | contig 11340 bp, 2 predicted proteins | sample GOMGulsemesocosm_3_FD_83502 | JGI IMG/M metagenome (GOLD analysis project Ga0105356, IMG submission 83502) | Methane-oxidizing microbial communities from mesocosms in the Gulf of Mexico - GOM9D Gulf of Mexico | ecosystem: Environmental > Aquatic > Marine > Cold seeps | place: Gulf of Mexico...
AAATTACCATGATTAAATTCAGCTTCCGTACGGGAATACAAACTCTGTACTAATTGATGTAGTAATTTGGTTCGAGAAATGATTTGGTCTTTTTCTAATGTAATGACATTTTTTTGAAACTCAACAGGATTTCCAATACCGTAAATACAAGATACCGAAGCAATCACCAAAACATCACGACGTCCGGAGAGTAGGGATGAGGTTGCGCTTAGACGCATTTTCTCTATCTCTTCATTGATGGATAAATCTTTCTCAATAAAAACGCCTGAAACAGGGATATAGGCTTCTGGTTGATAATAATCATAATAAGAGACAAAATATTCTACAGCATTATTAGGGAAAAACTGTTTGAACTCTGAATATAATTGAGCGGCTAAGGTTTTGTTATGAGCTAAAACTAATGTAGGGCGTTGCACTTCTTGAATAACATTTGCAACGGTAAATGTTTTCCCCGAGCCCGTAACTCCCAGTAGAGTTTGGTACTTTTCTTTTGTGTTAATTCCCTTTGTAAGTTGCTTAATAGCTTCTGGTTGATCACCAGTTGGGCTAAATTCAGATTCAATTTTAAAATGCATAATACAAATCTAAAATAAATGTAGTAATCGTACAAAAAAGCACCGTAATAATCTTGTGTTAATTAATACTACCGCTTTAAAGTAAAATGTCCTTTTAATTGAAACTCTGTTTCTCCCTTTTTTACATTTGCTACATACCAATAATCATTAGAAGGCATAAGGTAGCCATTATAAGTACCATCCCAGCCTGCCGAAGAAGAGGTTAAATGACTCATTTGCTTCCCATACCTATCATAGATATTAATGGTTGTTCCCTCTAAAGTTTCAACCCCTGAAATGTGCCAGGTATCAAAATAACCATCAGCATTTGGTGTGAAAAATTTTGGGGTGTCTACTACAATGACCTCTTTTGAAATTTCGGAGCATCCATTTAGATCTATAATAGTTAACGTGTGATAGCCTATTGAAACATTGCTAAAGACATTGTGTACTTGTGGTACGCCGTTATCCAAAATGTACATGTAATTTCCAATTCCAGTAACAGTAACAGTAATGTTATTTGGATTAGAAAAATCAATAGTTTCCGTAGTTTCTATGTTGGCTTGTTCAGATTCAATCACATTAAAAGCTGAGGTTGTCTGACAGCCATAAGGTGTTGTAACCGTGACCCAATAGTCACCAATTTCTCTAATGTCAATTTCTGAAGTCGTATCATTGGTGGACCATAAATAGCTATCGCCTACAGTAATTTCACCTGCGATTACAGTAAGCGGAAAGTTGTCTAAACAAATTACTTGCGGTGGAATATCTACAATTGGTTTTCTGTTTACTATTGTGTAGAAAGAGGTTGTGCTGAAACAGGACGTTGTATTGTTTTCAATACGAATAAAAATTTCTTGACCGTCTACAGCATTGTAATTTAAATTTTCAATTATATTTTCATTATTGGCTGCATCATTTATAGTTTCATGATAACTAACAGTAAATTGATTCGGACTTTGGGATCCTAATAAAACAGAAGTCTGCTGTGATAAATCGAAGAATTGCTCAAAGTTATAATCATCGTCACATTTTTCTAAATTCGGAACGGTGTTGGCTATAGGGTTTGGATTTACAATTAAATCAAATGAAGAAATGGCAAAGCAAGAAGAATTATTATCTACAGCTCTTACATAAAGTGTTTTGTTTGGAGTATCATAGGTATAAATGTTCCCAATAGCGTTTTGATTATTTAAAGCATCGCTACTATTAAGGAAAAATGATACAGATACATTTGAGGCATCGCTTATTAAGTATTCGATGGCTTCGGTTAAATTATAAGTTTTGGTTTCGTTGTCACATATCTCAATTGGGACTATTGTATTTATAACAGGTGGAAGGTTTACAATTAAGTCAAAAGTCACAGGTACAAAGCATTCAGAAATTGTGTTTTTTACCTTTACATATATTGTTTGAGGGTTACTAATGTTGTTATAGGTTTCAGGGTTCGAAATAATATTGGTGTCTGTTTCTAATCCTTCAAGGTTTTCAAAATAGGTCACCACTATATTGTTATTTCTAACATCTAAAATTTCTAATTCTGACACTGTAAGGTCGAAACTTGAAATACCATCATAATCAACATCACAAGTAATTATAGATGATGGAAGATTAACTGTTGGTGCCTGAATAACATTGAGCCCAAATTCAGCAATTCCATGACAAAAATTTCCGTTCTCTATTCTAGCATAAATTTGTTGCGGATTGCTAATATTCCTATAATTTAATGCAATTTCATTTTGATAATTTTCCGCATCTGCAAAAGAGGTATAAAATGTAATACTTAAGTTTTCAGGAATGCCTTGAGACATCTCAAGTATTTTATCATTCAAATCAAATGTTTCAATACTATCATTGGAGATGTCATCGCAAAGTGCAATGGTTGTTGGTCCATTAAATAAAGGAACAGAGCCAACTTCAAGAATAAATGATGATACGCCAAAACAGTCTTGATCTGTACTATTTTCTACTCTGGTATAAATAGTTTGCGGGTTACTAAGGTTTGTGTAATTAGCGTTTTTATTAATACTATTGGTTCTATTAACAGCGTCTGCTTGCGTTTCAAAATAGAGTACTTCTTTACCCAGTTGATTATTTAATATTTCGAGATCTTTGGAGTTTAATAAAAAGGTAGTTGTTTGATCATTGTCTGTTTCACAATTTTGAAAACTGGATATTTCGATAAATTCGGGTAGAGTATTGACTCTAATATTTATTTGTGCGGTTGCGTAGCAGCCGGTAATTGTACTTTCTACTCGAGTAAAAATTGTTTGAGTATCGGCGTTGTATGTTGTTGGGTCTGAGATTTCATTTTGATTATTATTTAAATCATTTAGAGATCTGTGAAAGCTTATCAATAAATCTGTAGTATCAGTAACTATACTTGGAATCCATGCATTTAAATTAATATTAGAAAAACCATCTTGATCATCATCACAAATCATGATTTGAATTGTAGAGTTAACTGTTGGTGCAGGAATAACATTAATATTAAAACCAATGGTGTTGTAACATGCAGTTGTGGTAGATGTAACTCGTGCATATAATGTCTGAGGGTTGCTCGTATTTGTGTAATATTGAGTGAGTGCATTTACATTAGAATTGGCATCATTATCATTTGTGAAATATCGCACAGTCACATTTCCAAGGGCATTAGAAACAAGAATATCAAACTCTGAAAGGTCTATAGTGGTAAATCCATCGTCATCCGTATCGCAATAGTCAATTGGATCTATAGGATCCAATAAAATTGGAGGGTTAATGAATAGATTTATTTGGGAAATATATTCGCAATCTGGACTTTGAATTTTGATGAAAAGAACTTTTGGACTAGAATTTACTTGATAAGCAAGATTTTGATTAATTGGATTTATATTATTATCAAGGTCTTCTCTAGATTCATAATAAGTAATAGTTAGATCGGCCAAATTATTCATTATTTGCGCAGACATACTAATTAAATTAAAAGAGGCAATACCATCTCCACTTTCATCATCACAAGTAGCAAAATCATGGATAAAGGTTCCAGTAATTAAGAGATTCGTATGAATTTGAAAAGGGACAATTGTTATGCAACCTGAAATATCGTCAACAACTCTTAAATAAATGTTTTGAACATTAGCAATTGTATTTTCAAAATTAGTTTCATCAGCAATTGGATTATCACCAGTCTGTGCATCTTCATTTGTAATGTGAAACGTAGTTGAAACTCCGGTTAACCCCTGTAAAGCCTCTGTAATGATATCGGTCAAATTAAAAAAAGAAAACTCTTCACCTTCAGTTTCACAGGCATTTAATGGTGTTATATTAGTGTTGACTACAGGTGTAGCCAGTACCTCTATGGTTAATGTTGTAGTAATTATACATCCTGTTTCTGGAGAGTAAACCCGTGCATAAAGGGTCTCATTAGGATTGGTATTTACATAAGGAGAAGCAATGGGATTATTACCTGAATTAGCATCAGCTTGAGTATAATGATAGCTAACAGCTAGATTTGTATTGCCATTGGTTATTTCATCATCAATTAGCGTTAAATCCATTGTTGTTGACCCATCAACTATACCATCATCACAAAGAATTAAATCGGCTGGTGGTGTAATTTCTGGTAAGGGTAATACAATTAGATTAAAATTAGTATATGCCAAGCAGCCATTATCTATGTCTTCAATTCTAACATAGATTGTTTGGGGTGTTACCGTATTTTGAATAGGAGAGGTGATAGCATTGCTGTTATTTTGAGCCTCTTGATCCGTTAAATGGTATGAAATACTGTAATTTCCTGCTGGAACAGCTTCTAAAACTTCTGAATTTTTTATGTTTAGTACAAAGGTTTCAACACCATCGGCACTGATGTCATCACATACTTGATAATCAGATATTGCTGTAGCAGACTGCTCTGAATTAAGGATAATACTAATATCATCTTCTATAAAACAATTAGAATTATTTATAGGAATGGTGATCTCAACTTTATAATCACCAGAGGAATTAACGTTAAGGTTAGAGTTAGTCTCAGTTGGAAGTAGTACGTCATCTTTATACCAGGCGTAATTTGCTAAAGGATTTTGAATATCACCATTAAGTACAAAGTTATCTGCACAAGTGGATACATCTTGACCTAAGTCTACAGTAGGATTGAAACTATTTCCCTGAATGAATACTGCTGTGTCATAATTTTCATCATTTTGGTCTGCAATTACTAGCTTAATATGATATTGTACATTTGGTATAATGTTAGCTGTTGCTGTAAGTTGGGTTGTTCTCCCATTATAATTGGTGTCTCCCATACTATAACCGTCAAAAAATTGTTGACTTTCGGCAGGACAAAAGCCAACAATTTCGTCATGGACGGTATTAGTATTTACTGGGGTATTTGTTCCAGGGATTAGTGCAATATTAATATATGGATCATTGGTTCCTGTAGGTTTTATTAAGAAAGCAAACCCATCAGAATAATCGCAAGGAAAATTCCCAAAGTACTCTTCAGAAGCAAGGATGTAATTAAATTGAATCAGGTTTGATACCGAAACAAAGTCAAACTCAATTGAAGTAGCGTTTAAGGTATTGGAAATACCTAGAGCAGTTTCTAAATCAAGATCTGTTCCCCAATTAGGTTCTCCATCGTTTAGTATATTTATATTATTGGAATTTCCTCCAGAGTTTGCATTTCCTGTTGAAAGCATAATTCCATTTTCAAATGGAAAATTAGAAGCAGCTCTTTCAAAATAACCAAAACTAGAAAACCCATTAACAGTTCCATTTATAGTTGAAGAAATATTAGAGATTTCAACACAGCCTTGAGCCAAATTATTTTCTATTAATTCCTGTGCAGATACTGTGTTGTCAACAGCGATTACTTGAGCTTCCGTATTATTAATAGAGCATAAAGAAAGAAGTACTATAAAGTAGGTTAGCCTTTTCATTAAAAATTATTTAGAACTTTCGAAATGGGGTTTTGAAAGTCTAATGTTTTGATTTGGGTTTATTAAGGGTGAAAGTAAGATTAAAATAGATAAAATGCAAATAAAATAGATTAAACACGTAAAATTATAGGAATAGGAGTACTATTTATATTTGTTATATTCTTTGTAAATCTAATGTTTTGGAAAAAAAACTTTAAAATAGTTAGCGCTTTAAAGTAAAATGCCCTTTAAAAACACGACCATCTTGTAATTTAACATGGAACCAATAATCATTAGTAGGAAGTTTGATTCCATTAAATGTACCATCCCAACCTGTCTCTTTAGGGTTTAGTTGTTTCAATAATTTTCCATAGCGATCATATATGAAAATTTCACTTTGGATTTGGGAAGCGCTGTTGACCCCTGATACATGCCAAGTGTCATTATGTGAATCGCCATTTGGCGTAAAGAATTTTGGAAAACCAATTACTGATACATTCTCGTTAACAATACCACAATCGTTTTTAATGTCTTTTATAAAAACCGTATGTATACCAGCGCCAACATTACTAAAGACATTACTGTCTTGGTATGGTCCCGAGCTATTATTTAAAGCATATTCATAATCACCTTCACCCGATACAATTATGGCTATGGTATTATTTGTGGATAGATCTATAATTTCAATGTTTTCAATTGTCGCAATGTTTGATGCAAATACTGCTATGGTGCGCTCTGTTGAGCAATTATTAGCATTTGTAATAGTGACACTATAGGTTCCAGGTGCATTTACTTCGATGTCATGTGTTGTTTCTCCTGTTGACCAAAAATATGTGAAGTCGTTAGGGGTGTTATTTATGAGTCCTGCATCTAGAATGATGGCTTCTGGATAAGAATTTAAACAGTACATGGTTTCATGATTAATATCTATATTTGGATATCTATAGACTTCAAGTTTAAGTTCGGCTATCCCATAACAATCATATCCATTATCTACTCTGGCATAAATTAATTGTGAGTATGCAATGGTATTTCTAAATGAGATATCTAAGCGGTTTTGTTTTAAAAGAGCATCTTCATAGGTTTCATAATAGTTTAGGCTTAGGGAAGACGGGAGACCATTTAAAATAATACTATTGGCCTCGCTTAGATCAAAATTGTAAAAACCGTCATCTCCTTGATAATTATCACAATGTCCCAACAGGGCATCATTTACATCTGTTACGGTAACCTCCAGTTTTAATTCAGAAAGATTATAACAATTATGGTTTAATGAGTTTTCAACTCTGGTATAAAGTATTTGAGGGTTGGACGTATTATTAAATATCGGATTATTTATCTCATTTGTATTGTCTTCAGCTTCCGCCTGTGTATGGAAAAATTTCACAAACAATGCATCATTTCCATTAGTAATATCACTTATTGCTAGACTGAGGTCAAAGACAGTAAAGCCATCTAGATTGTCGTCTTCATCACATTGTAACAGTGTTGTATATGAAGCTTCAGGAATATCGTAATAGGACACCTTGGCTAATCCACTTTTACAATCGGTACCATTATTATCTATATACAACTCATAGGTGCCTTCTTGTGTGACCAATAGATCAAAGTCTGATTCAGGAAGCAGTATATCATCTTTGTACCACATATAATTGGCGCCAGGGGTATCTTCATAACTTAATATATAAGTTTCTTCTTCACATAGTACTAACTTTTGATTTAATGAGCCATTATTAAGGATGTCAATGTTCTGGTCGTTGTTATATATCGATTCTACGTATGGAGGAAGAAATCGTCCTGATTTATTAGGGTAAAGCTGTATACTTTGATTCACGTAATTACTGGCTGCACCTATTTCATTTGGGTTCTCTATAGCATTTAAATATGGAAGGCCCTCATTATAGTTATACATTAAAGACCTATAAATTTTACCATTTGGGGCCATTTCTAAACTATGTGATAGCCCATTCCGTTCATCCACTAAATACTCTGAGCTCTGAATATTTGGAGCATTTAAGTTAAATTGAGTTAAGGTTATCCTAAATAAAGTTGGGTCATACCATTCATCATTTAAATAAAACCTAGTATTTCCTGAAGACACGTACAAAAGTTCACTATTAGAAGAGAATGCAAATCCTCTTGGAAAAAGAAATCCAAGAGATGTACTATAATCGTATTGTGTGATGTTTAAGCTTCTTTTATTAGAAATACTACCAGTGTAATTATCAAAATCAAACAATAATACAAATCCATCGTCTCCCATACCAGACCCTAACCCAAACCAGTTTGAAGTGACTAGAGTTTTACCATCTGGAGATATTTTTATAACATAGGAGTGATCTTTGGTTTGAGTAAATGTTGAGACTATAGGAGTATTACTAAGGCCATTAGAGGTTAGTTCATAAGCATAAAAAGAAAGTTGATTTGGGCCAATATTATCAACTGAGGATGTGACGATCCAGACAGATTGTGTTCTACAATCTTTTAAATAAGCTGTAAGTCCATTACTTCTATCTAGGAGCTGTTCATTTTTTATGATAACATCTCCAAGACCACCATTTAATGTCATATCAATGATATTAAATCCAAATCCAGCTCCGTTGGCAAAGAGATAATATGTATCTGGATCCTTTGGTGCTTGGATAATTAATGTTGCTTGATCCCAACTATCAGATAAAATATCGGTTCCATTTGGCATTACTTCATGGTTTTTGTTGAATACTTTAGATCCATCAGTATAAAACAATAAATTTCCGTCATTATCGGATATCGAAGCGGAGGACTTATAATATGGTATTTGACTATCATTGAGCGCCCTAACAGTACTGTTTTCTAGATCAAAATGAATTCCAGCTTTGTCTTCAAAATACCAATTAACACCTTGGTTTTGGGCCAAAGTTTGTAGACAGATTATTAGTATAGCAATGGTTATTGGTTTTTTCATCCATAGTAAAAATACTAAACTACTTTGGATAAATAATGTAAAGTGTAAACTTTGATAATAATTTACCGATTGATTATCAGGTATTTATGTGTATTGGTAAAAAAGTCTCAACGCTTTAAAGTAAAGTGCCCTTTAAAAACACGACCATCCTGTAATTTAACATTGAACCAATAATCATTAGTAGGAAGTTTGATTCCATTAAATGTGCCATCCCACCCCTTGTTTTTAGGGTTTAGTTGTTTCAGTAATTTACCATAGCGATCAAAGATGTAGATGTCACTTTCAAATAAAGAAGGATTATTGGTGCCATCAACTTGCCAGGTATCATTATATGAATCATCATTTGGAGTGAAAAACTTTGGAAATCCAATTACAGAAACGGTATCACTAGTAATTCCACAACCACCTTTTGCTCTAACAAAAACTGTATATGATCCTGAAGAAACATTCTCGAAAATGTTACTATCCTGATAAGGACCATAACTATTGTTTAAGGAGAATTCAAAATCACCTTCTCCAGAAACAAATACTGTTATGGAGTTGTTTGATGAAACATCCTTGACCTCAATGTTGTCAATTGTGGGTATATTTGAAGGCAATACTGTAATGGTTCTTAATTTTGTACAACCGTTTCCATTTATTAAGGTTACCGTGTAAGTACCAGGTGTATTAACTTGTATAGATTCTGTCATTTCTCCAGTTGACCATTGATATTTATAATTACCAGAGGATATATTTATTTGACCAGAATCTAAAGTAATGGTTTCAGGAAATGTATTGAGGCAGTAGTATGTTTCGGCTTCTGTTTCGACATTTGGAAGTTCAAAAACGGTTAATGTTATTTGTGCAATACTATTGCAAGCATTACTGTTTTCAAGTCTGGCAAAAATAGTTTGTGCAAATGGAGTCGTATTTGTAAAAGTCTCACCAAGGGCATTAATTTCTAACTGGGCATCTTCGTAGTTTTCATAATAACTTAAAGTAACTGAAGAAGGCAATCCACTTAGAATGGATGCATTTGCCTCACTCAATATGAAATTATAATACCCATCTTCATCGCCATCGTTATCACAACTGGTAATGGCGGCATCATTAATCTCTGTAGAGGACACCATAAGACTTAACTCTGCGGTATTACTACATCCAGTTAGATCATTAACAACTTGAACATATATGATTTGTGGATTTTCTGTATTGCTAAATGCTTCTGGATTTATTGCATTAGTATTGTTTTGTGCGTCATTAAAGTTAAGGAAAAATGAAGTGGATCCATTTTCAATACCTCCAGTCAATTCATTATATGCTTCGGTTAAATTGAAAACAGTTAATCCATCCAAATTACCATCTGTATCACATTGAAATAATTCTGAGTCAATAACATCAGGAAGGCTATTAACCACAACATTGAAGTAGGTTATATCATAACAACTAGTATTAGCATTATTATGAATTCTTACGAATATTTCCTGAGAACTATTATTACTATAGCTACCTGTAATTTCATTCTCGTTATTATCAGCATCATCTAATGTTAGAAAATAATGTACACTAAAAGTCGTGTGGTTTTGAGTGTCTAAAACTTGAGCGTCTAATGTGCTAAAATTAATACTCCAAATTGCGTCGTTATCATTTTCACAAATATTAATATCAGCTATAGGATTAGCTGTAGGCGAATCAAATACTGCAACAGAAAAAGATGTTGTTTCATAACAACTAGTATTTCCATTATTGTGGATTCTTGCGAATATTACTTGAGGACTTGAGGTGTTGCTATAGTTCCCAATAATCGCGTTGCTATTATTATCTGCATCAGCCTGAGTTGTAAAATACTGAACTTTAAAAGTTGTATTGTTTTGCTCCTCTAAAACCTGAGTGTCAAGTGTATTAAAATTAAAAGACCAAGTTGCATCGTTATTATCGTCACAAATATTAATATCTGCTATTGGATTGGCTATAGGTGAATCAAAGACGGCAACAGTAAAAGATGTTGTTTCATAACAACTCGTATTTCCGTTATTGTGGATTCTTGCAAAAATTACTTGAGGACTGCTAATGTTATTATAATTCCCCGTAATGGCATTACTGTTATTATCTGAATCCGCCTGCGTTGTAAAATACTGGATTTCAAAAGTTGTATTACTTTGCTCCCCTAAAATTTGAGTGTCTAGAGAACTAAAATCAAAAGACCAAGTGGTATCGTTATTGTTATCACAGATATTAATGTCAGCTATTGGATTAGCTATTGGTGAGTCAAATACCTCTATTGAGAATGAAGTTGTATCATAATAATTTGTATTTGCATTGTTGTGGACTCTTACAAATACCTCTTGAGTATTGCTGATAGAGTTATCGGTGCTTGTAATGGCATTTTGGTTATTATTGGCATTCGATTGCGATGTAAAATACTGAACTCTGAATGTTGTATTACTTTGAGAGGCTAATGCTTGAGTGTCAAGTGAACTAAAGTCGAAAGTCCAAGTGTCATCAATATTATCGTTACAGATTATGATATTTTCAATGGTATTTGCAGTAGGGTTGTCAAATATTTCAACAGAAAATGAGCTTGTATCATAACAACTAATGTTTCCATTGTTGTGTATTCTCGCAAATATCATTTGAGGATTGCTTATATTTTGATAATTACCTCTAATGGCATTTTGGTTGTTATCAGCATCTGATTGTGTTGTGAAATATTGAACACTAAGAGCTGTATTACTTCTTGCTCCAGCTACTTGATCATCCAAAGTGCTAAAATCAAAAATCCAAGCCCCGTCGTTATTATCATCACGAATATTAATATTGGAGATTGGATTAGCTATAGGCGAATCAAATACTGCAACAGAAAAAGAAGTCGTTTCATAACAACTAGCATTTCCATTGTTGTGGATTCTTGCGAATATTACTTGAGGACTGCTAATGTTGCTATAGTTTCCAATAATTG
>Ga0105356_10006063_pt1 | contig 11330 bp, 9 predicted proteins | sample GOMGulsemesocosm_3_FD_83502 | JGI IMG/M metagenome (GOLD analysis project Ga0105356, IMG submission 83502) | Methane-oxidizing microbial communities from mesocosms in the Gulf of Mexico - GOM9D Gulf of Mexico | ecosystem: Environmental > Aquatic > Marine > Cold seeps | place: Gulf of Mexico...
AGGTCAATTAAAATGTTTTCCATCGTTTCTGATAAGACAAAATTATTGAAATCTCCTATTCTTAATTGAGCCAACCTAAAGCTGTTTGGATCTGTGTTAGTAAAGTTGAAAATAGCATTTTCAGCTGTAGCTGAAATATAATTACCTTCATCATATAAGTTTTGTAGTTCAGTTGAAACATCCACTTGATCGGAAATACGAAGCAAATATTTCAATTTTAAACTATTTGCAAATTTTACCCAAGCGTCTAAATCACCATTAAATAAAATATCTCCTTCCAACGGAATCGCTAAATCGTAATTTGTAATAGCTTCAATCCCTTTATCAAGATTATCTAATATCCCGTTTTCATTTAAATAAATAGATTCTTGACTGTCATAACTTGGTGTAACGGTTCCATTAATTCCATTAAAGGCTTCAAAATAGGGAACATCACCAAACAAATCTGTTAATCCTGCTGCCATATATGCTTTTAAAATTAAAGCAGGACCTTCATAAACCTTAAAGGTTGAGGTGGTTTTGGATTGTGTTAATATAATTTCGTTATCACGTAAATTGGTGTAAAATATTGGCCAAGGATTTCCACCTAATTGTGGCGATTTTAAGGCGTGTCTGTCAAATAAATTGAAATCTAAAGCAGTTCTGTGTTGCGATAATAAATCTCCAGCTACAAAACCTTCATAACTCATTTGTTCTCCAAAATCATAAATAACTTGACGTAACAACAAACTTGGTTGTACAGTGTTTGGAGCGTTAGGATTAGTGTTAATGTCTTCAAAGTCTTTGGTGCAACTTGTGGTTAAAACAAGCGTAAAAAAGCTTAATATGTATAATGTTTTTTTCATGATGTGTCTCTTAAAAATTTAAACTTGCTTTTAATCCAAAACTGCGTGATGTGGCATAACTCATGTCTTCCACACCACTAACAAAACCGTTACCTTGTACTGCTAATTGTTCTGGATCAAAGTGTGGATTTTCAGTAATAACAAATAGGTTTTTACCAATTAAAGACACTGCAATGTCTCCACCTTCTTTTAAGCCTAAAAAGCCTTCTTTTAATTTAAAATTATAGCCAACAGAAAATTGTCTTAGTTTTAAGTAAGACGCATCGTAGACGTTATTTTCTTCGTGGTTTCTGTCGTAAAACTGTCTGTAATAACTTTCAGCTGTAATGGCAACAGTATTAGGTGTTCCAGATTGTGTGACACCTTCTGCAATAATACCATCTTCTGGTCTGTATTCTGTTTCTGCTAATTGTCCTCCAACATTACCCAAAGCGCTTGTTCTAGATACAATTTCACCACCTTGTCTCCAATCAAACAAAAAGCTAGCAGACCAGTTTTTATAGTTAAAATCGTTGCTCCAACCTAAAGTGAAATCTGGATTATAGTTTCCTAATTTTTGCAGGTTGTTATCTGCAATGTAGTTTCCGTTGTCATCAATTATAAATTGACCATTTTCATTTTTTAAATATCCTGTACCATAAATGTCTCCAATCTGTCCACCTTCTTCAACTTGAAACCAAACCGTTTGATTGGCACTATCATAAATTCGGCTATAAGCCAAAGTTAAACGTCCATCTTCTTGAGGTAACTCTTCAATAGTTGCTTTGTTTTTAGCAAAATTGAAGGTTGTATTCCATTTAAAATTAGACGTTTTAATAGGAGTGAAGCCAGCAATAATTTCGATACCAGTCGATTTTACTTTTCCTCCATTAACGACTTGTTGATCATAACCTGACGATATTGGTATTGGTAATGAAATTATTTGATCTTTAGTTATGGCATTATAATAGGTAAAATCAAAACGAATACGATCTTTTAAGAAACGTAAATCTGCACCAAATTCGTAATTAGTTGTGCTTTCAGGTTTTAATTCTGAATTAGGAATAAAATCTTGATTGCTAAAAGTAGGTTGACTATTAAAAGGTGTTTGCGATACAAAAGCTCCGGAAGTTTGATACGGATTAGTATCGTTACCAACCTGTGCCACACTGGCTCTTAGTTTTGCAAAAGATACAGCTTCAGGAAGTTTTGTAACATTAGATAAAATAAAACTGGCTGAAGCCGAAGGATAGAAAAAAGAAGTACCATCCACCGAAAAAGGTGTTGCTAAAGCACTAGACCAATCATTACGACCTGTAATGTCTAAAAACAGAAAATCTTTATAGCCTAATTTTGCAATTCCATAAAAGGAATTGATACGTTTTTTAGATTCAAACTGAAATACTTCAATAGGTGATGCAGCATTATTTAAATTAAAAATTCCAGGTTGTGCCAAACTAACCGTTTGTGATTGCTTGGTTGATGTTGTTTGGTTTAATCGGTTTCCACCAATGGATACATCTAGTTTAAAATCGCCAAACGAATTATTGTAGTTTAATAGAAAATCGGTGTTAACTTCTCTGTAAAACACATCGTGTTCTGCGTAAGCACCATTTTGAAAACGATTACTAGAATACGCACGTTTTAGTATTCTTTTTTCAGACGAATAATCCATTCCTGTTCTAACCTGAAGATTTAAATGGTCTGTAAATTTATGTGTAATAGCTATGTTTCCGAAGACACGATCACGATTAAAACTATTTGTGTTTTCGTATAAAATAAAATAAGGATTATCAAAAAACGTATAGTTAAAACTATATTGTTGTACACCTTCTAAACCTGGTTGCCAATAGTTTTTTAAGCTATTAATATCAAGGCTTCGTGGTCCCCAAGCTACCAAACTGTAATTTACATTTTCGCTACCATAACCGTTAGATGGTCTGTTATCACTTGTAGAATTTGTGTAAGATAATGAAGTTGAAATAGTCGTTTTTTCTGTGGGCTCAAAATTTAGTTTTGCAGCAACAGTTTGTCGGTCTAAATTCACACCAGGAATAATAGATTCGCTTCTTAAATCTGTAAACGATAATCTATAATCACCAGTATCAAAACCATTAGAAATAGCAATATTGTTTATTGTAGTAATTCCTGTTTGGTAAAAATCTTTTAAGTTATCTGGATTAGATTGAAATAAGGTTGGTGGAATAGCGTCACCAGAATATAAGGCAGTATCTCCACCACGTACAATAGTTCCGTTTGCTAATGTCACTGGACTATTAAACTGCGGAAGGTAAATGCCAGCATCCAATTGTGGTCCCCAAGAATAGGTAATGTTATCATTAATTCCGCCACCAAGCCCATCAACATATTCAAATTGTCCTGAATTACCTTGACCGTAACTATTCTGAAATTCTGGTAATTTAAACGCATTGTCAACAAATAACGACGTGTTAATGCTAATCCCTAAGCCTTTAGTTTTTTTGCCATCTTTAGTTTTAATAACAATCACTCCGTTGGATGCACGCGTACCATATAAAGCAGCAGCACTTGGACCTTTTAAAACAGAAACCTCTTCAATATCATCTGCGTTAACTTCCATAGCTCCATTTCCAAAGTCTATTTCCTGAAAACCTGCAGCAGCTTCGTTTGTAAAGTTAAAAACAGTATTGTTGTTAATTGGAATACCATCCACAATAAACAAAGGATTGTTGTTAGAAAAAGAGGCTTCACCACGAATCGTAATTTTTGAAGACGATCCAACACCTGTCGCACCTTGAGAGACTGTAACACCTGCAAGTTTACCAGCCAAATTATCAATAAAGTTAACTGTTTTAACTTCGGTTAAACCTTCACTTTTTAAGGATTGTACTACATATCCAAGCTCTTTAGTGTCGCGTTCAAGACCCAAAGCTGTAATAACCACTTCGTCTAAATTTGAGGTGTCTTCTTCCAAAATAACATTAATAACCGTTTGATTGTTAATAGCAATTTGTTGTGTTTTGTAACCAATAAATGAGAATGTTAAGTTTTTCGTTTCGTCAGAAATTGTAATAGAATAGTCACCAAATCCATTGGTTATTGTGCCATTATTTTGGTCTGCCAAAATATTAACATACGCTAAAGTTTGACCATCTTGTGCACTTGTTACAGTACCAGTAATTGTAGTTTGTGCAACGCTAAATGTACAAACAAGAAGCAAAGCACATAGGTAAATGTGTTTCATTAAATAATAAGGATTAGTTTCAGTGATTTTTTGGCTAAAAGCCTTTAGTTTTTAACGGAAACTAATTAGGAGATCCTTTATTAAAAGGTAATTGTTGAGGTAATAATAGGTCTTGTAATGCTATGTGTTTAAGTATCGCTTTCGCGGAAAAACATAGCTGTAGTATTATTGATTTTAGTGCTTTTGAAACCGTTTTATAACTATTTAATATAGCTTTTAAGTCTTTAACCGAATCGATGTCGTCTAAGGTTTCTAGAGTGCTAAAAGTGATTTTAGTTGAAGATAAGCATTGTAAGGTTGAGTTTTTTAAAGCTGAAGTTTGCCAAGGTAAATTTTTAAACTGCTTAGCATTAAACAGGTTTTTGGTTAAACCCATTAAATAAAAACCACCATCTTTTGATGGTCCAAAGACTAACTGATTATTGTTAAGTTTTTGGTAAGCATCATTTATATGTTTTGTTTTTAAGTGTGGTGTGTCGTTTCCTATAGAAATAACGTTAGTAAAACCTCTATCAAAAACCGATTGAATAGCATTTGTAAAACGATCACCAAAGTTTAAACCTTGTTGCTGTGCTTCGGTAAAATGAAAAAATGGTAATCCTGTTTTTTTAACTTTTCTAATCGTATCGTTTGTTAGAGTTTCAAACAACTGACTATCCGAAAAAGATTTGCGTTTAGCGTCCTCTTTAGCAGAATTAGAAAAAATTAAAATGGCAGTTTTAGTTTTCATTTACAGATTTCCGCGACAGCGAAAAAAGTTAGTTTTATATTATGCAACAACACCTTGACAGCTGCTTCCTGCGCCTGCAGTGCAACCATAACAATGTTGAGAAATTACTATGTTTCTACCTTCAAGTAATTCGGTTTTATAGTCTGATATATGTTTAGATTTACTGTTTACAGGTAATTCTAGCATTTGGTTAAAATCGCAATCAAATAAATAACCATCCCAACTTACAGACAATGTATTGGTGCACATAACGTTGGCAACTGCAGCAGGATTATAAGCCTCTACTAATGAGTACATGTAGTCTTCGTAGTTTTCTGAAGCTATTAAAAAGTCTAAAAATCTAGCAATTGGTAAATTAGTAATCGCAAATAAGTTATGAAACTGGATGCTAAAATCTTCCATCAATGCTTTTTTGAAATCTTTTTCCATAGCAGATTGGTCTCCTGGTAAAAAGGCACCTGAAGGATTGTAAACTAAGTCCAGTTTTAAATCGCTTCCTGGCATACCATAACCAACAGCGTTTAATTCCTGCAAGGCTTTAATAGACATGTCAAATACACCTTCACCACGTTGTTTATCTGTTTTACCACGAGTCCAGTGTGGCATTGAGCTTACAACATGAATGTTGTGTTTTTTGAAAAACTGCGGTAAATCGTAATATTTTTTGTTAGCACGAATAATGGTTAAGTTAGAACGCACGATAAAGTCTTTAATTCCAATTTTTGAAGCTTCTTCTACAAACCATCTAAAATTTGGGTTCATTTCTGGAGCACCTCCTGTTAAATCTAAAGTATGTGCGCCTGTAGTTTTAATAACATCCAAGATTTGTTGCATCGTCTCTTGGGTCATAATTTCCTTTCGGTCTGGACCTGCATCAACATGACAATGCTCACACACTTGATTACACATGTAGCCAACGTTAATTTGCAGTATTTCTAATGTTTTCGCTTTAAGCGGAAATTGACTAGTTTCAGAAATTTTGTTTTTAAAAGTCGGTAATTCGCCATCAGCAAAAATTCCGCCAGATAATATTTCTAGTTGTTTATTGCTTTTTGCTAAATCGCTACCTAACTTTTTAAGGGATTTTGTTGCCATTAATCAATTTGTCTTGTTTGTAATTCTTACGTAAGTAAACTTATTTTGGTTTTATATTAACCGTCTAATTTGTTTACTTTATTCATCATTTGCACACCATGTACCAATGTTGCACCACTTTTTATGGCAGCACCAACGTGTATGGCTTCCATCATTTCTTCTTTTGTAACGCCACGTTGTAAACCGTCTTTAGTATAGGCGTCTATGCAATATGGACATTGCTCTGTGTGTGCAACTGCTAATGCTATTAGTGATTTTTCGCGAGCTGTTAACGCACCTTCTTCAAATACTTTTCCGTAATAGTCAAAAAACTTGTTACCAAGTTCTTCATTCCATTCTGTAATTTTTCCGAATTTTCTTAGGTCTGCTGGATCGTAATATGTTTTTGCCATTATGATTTTTTTTAAAGATATAAATCTAAAACCGTTTTGTCGTAAAGTTTTAGTAGTACTAACAAAAGTACCTAAATTTATAACAAATTAATAGGTGGTAGGTTTTGGTAAAGTGTATTTTTTGGTTTGAATAACTTCATTTTCAAGGACTGTTTTATTTAAAAAATAGAATATAGCATCTAAATCTTCAGGATGCACATTTGCAGCATCGTGAGTCCCGTTTTTAACAATGTTTAAAAAGTAAGACGCTTCTAAAGTGTCTAGTTTTTCTGTGATGGTTTTAGAACCATGTAACATCATATAACCTGGTTTTTCAGGTTGGCAATTTTGGTGTGGAGCACTACCATAAGGTATAGCACGATCCTCTGTGCCATGTGTAAGTGCTATGGGTATTGCATTGTCAATAGTTAATGAGTCTATGTCTAAAAAGGCGCCAGAAAACCCAATAACACCTGCAAAAGTAATGTCTTTATACGCGGTTAAATCAGGTATAAAAAAACGTCTCATAAAGGCAACGTGTAATGCAGTTTCTGCACCAGCACTACTTCCTGCTGCTATTATTTTTGAAGTGTCAACTTGTAACATCGTACTGTTTTGATAGACAAAATTAGTTGCGTCTAAAAAATCTATTACAGCTTGGTTAAAGGTGAACAATTTGTTCTCTTTACTACAATCACATCCAAATCCAGTTTTAGTTCCTTTTCTTAATAATCTATAGGATATTGAAACACCAATGTAACCATTTTTGTTTGCAGCATTAACAATGTTGATCTCGTCAATACCATTACGTCCACCTCCTGAAAAACCGCCACCATGCATCCAAATAACAACAGGTAAACTGTCTGTTGGTTTAATATTTTCTGGTGTATAAACATCTAGTTTAAGTGTGTCTAATCCTTTTGTTGCGTATGTGTAGGTTTTCATGTTTTGAGCTGGACTTATAAAATAGGTTAATACAAGAACTAGTATATACAGGTGTTTCATAAAATGTATTAAATTCTAAATTTAGTCAAATAACAGATTTTTATGTTAATTATTTTAATTTAGCAATAAATATATTTTTCTATGGATTATTTTGTGATTGCATCAATTTTAGTGCTTATTTCTGCCATTTTTGGGTATATAAACGTTCGGTTTTTAAAAATGCCTAATACCATAGGATTAATGTTAATTACCATTGTATTTACTTTAGGTGTGTTTGCGCTAAGTTATTTTGATGATACCCTATTAAATGCAGAAAAATTTATAATTAAACAAATAGATTTTAAAAGCATTTTATTAGACGTTATGCTAAGTTTTTTACTGTTTGCAGGTGCTTTGCATACTAATTTTGAGCAACTTAAAGTACAACGTTGGCCAGTGTTTGCGTTTGCGACTTTTGGTGTCTTAATCTCGACATTTTTAGTTGGAGGTGCTATGTTTGTTGCACTACCAATTATAGGTTTACATATAGATTTTATATACTGTTTATTGTTTGGTGCATTAATTTCGCCAACAGATCCTATAGCTGTTTTAGGGATACTTAAAAAAGCAGGTGTGCCTAAAAAATTAGAAACCAAAATTGTTGGAGAATCCCTGTTTAACGATGGAGTTGGTGTTGTTATATTTTTAACCATTTTTAAAATTGCCGATTTGGGTATTGACAACGTTAGTGCTTTAGAGGTTGTGGAGCTGTTTGGTGTTGAGGTACTTGGAGGGATTGCATTGGGTTTGATTTTGGGTTGGATTACGTATAGATTAATGAAGTCTATTGACGATTATGATATTGAAGTTATTATAACCTTAGCTGCTGTAATGGGAGGAACTGTTTTGGCACAAAAGCTACATATATCAGCACCTTTAGCAATGGTAACTGCTGGTTTGGTAGTTGGAAATGATACCGTTAGAGATAGTGCTATGTCAAAAACAACTGAAACTTATGTCGATAAGTTTTGGGAGTTGTTGGATATTCTTTTAAATACCATTCTGTTTGTTTTAATAGGAATGGAGATGCTAGTGCTAACCTTTAAATTTGAGTATTTAACTGCTGGTTTATTAGCCATTCCTTTAGTTTTAGTGTGTAGATACATTTCGTTATTGGTACCAATAAAATTCTTTGAAAACAAGTTAGACTTTGTTCCAAAAACTAACCTAATTATGACTTGGGGTGGACTACGTGGCGGAATATCTATAGCGTTGGCATTAGGCCTTACAGAAGTTATGGAGCGTGATTTAATTTTGGTAATTACTTATGTTGTGGTTGTCTTTTCTATATTAATACAAGGAATGACCGTTGGTAAATTGGTTAAAAAATTAGAAATTAAATAGGCTTTATGCAAAACTGGATTAGTCTATTATCTGATTTTAAGGCAAAACAACAACCTATTGCTTTTATTACTGTTTCCAAATGTCTGGGTTCAACACCTTGCGTTGTTGGTTCTAGAATGATAGTGACTAAAGACAAACAGATTTACGGAACTATAGGAGGAGGGAAGCTAGAGTTTAAAGCTATTGACGAAGCAATAATTGCTATTAATGACAACAGAATTATAGAATCCAGTTACACCTTAGGACCTGAATTTGAGCAATGTTGTGGAGGTAAAGTCGAATTTATTATAGAGCCTATGAATCAATCGCCAGAGTTATTTTTATTCGGAGCAGGACATATCGGAGTAGAAATTTGCAAACTTTTAGTAGACACGCCTTTTAAAGTTAATCTTATAGATTCTCGAGACGACTGGTTTTCTAATCTAGAGTTAGATGCTAGTATTGCAACACATCAAACTACTGAAACTGATTTTAAAACGTTTAAGGATGTTGTAAAATGGGGTAATAACAGCTACGTTTTAGTGTTAACACATAATCATGCAATTGACTTTGATATTATAGTAATGGCCTTACAAAATCAAACTAAGTTTTTAGGGTTGATTGGCAGTAAAACCAAAAAGGTAAGATTTAATAATATGCTTATTAAAGATATGAATATTCCTGAAGGTATGACTAATGTAGTTTGTCCTATTGGTTTAGATATTGGAGGTGATACACCAAAAGAAATAGCTATAAGCGTTGTTGCACAATTATTACAAGTACATTATAAATCTATACTTAAATAGTAATAAGAACTGTCATTCTTAGCAAGGCGAAGAATCTTTAAATGAAAAAAAACAAATCAATCATAGATAAATTAACTGCGCTTTGGGCTTTAAACGAGTCCGGTTTAGGTGGTTTTTTACATGTGTTTAATTCGCCATTTACAGGTTTAATAGTTGGTGGTGTTTCAATATTACTAATTAGTTTAATTGCTTTTTATGCTAAAAACAAATGGCAAACTATTTTAAAAGCATTGGTTATTGTCTTGATTATTAAAATGGCAGTAAGTCCATATTCTCCATTCGGAGCTTATGTTGCGGTCAGTTTTCAAGCGCTTTTTGGTGCGTTTTTATTGTCTAACTTTTCTTGGAAAGGTTTTGTGTTATTGGTTTTAGGGATGGTGACTTTTTTAGAGTCCGCATTGCAAAAACTAATAGTACTAACAGTGGTTTATGGTACTGGTCTATGGGAAGCTATTAATATTTATGGCTCATGGGTTCAGAAAAAATTAGACTTTGTGTCGGAAACCTCTACCACCTCTTTTTTAGTCACGTTATATCTTGTAGTATATGGCATTTGTGGACTATTAGCTGGATTATTTATTAAAAGTATTATTAAGATAATAGCAAGTAAACCTGAAGTCGATTTTTATTTGGAAACAATGCCAAAAGCATCGGAAAGCACTAAAAGAAAAGTGCCCTTTAAAACCAAAGTTATTTGGGTTTGGCTAATTACGGTTGCCATAATTGTTTTAGGGTTTTCAATATTTGGAGGTGCTCTTTTTGGGTGGCAAAAAGCTATTTATATCGTATTCCGTAGTTTTCTTATTTTAATGCTTTGGTATCTAATAATTGGTCCTTTTTTGTTAAAATTGGTTCAGAAATACTTAAGTAAAAAGGAATCTAAGTACCAGCAAGACATTACCAATGCTATGGATTTGTTCCCTTATTTTAGGCAGATTATTTCCTATACTTGGAAACAAACGCAGCATTTAAAAGGATTTACTCGGTTTAAGTTTTTTATGGCGAATAGCATTTCTAATTGTATTCATTTTAAAACGCCTACGGAATGATTTATATCCTCATGGGAGCAATACGATCAGGGAAGACTACAGCGCTGTTACATTGGTCTAAAAGCAGAAATGATGTTGATGGGCTATTGTGTCCCGACGATGCTAATGGAAAACGTTATTTTCTGAAATTAAAAAACAACACAATTTTTAAGCTTGAAGCTGAAGCTGAAACCGAAGCTATTGTTACAATAGGGATTTTTAAATTTTTGCGATCGGCTTTTAATGAAGCTAATGACTATTTGATTTTAGAAGCTTCTAAAACAGAGCCTAAATATTTAATTATTGATGAAATAGGAAAGTTAGAATTAAAAAATGAAGGCTTGCACGTTTCAACCAAAGCTTTGATTTCTCAGTTTAGATCTAAAAATAACACACATCTTATTTTGGTAGTCAGAGATTATTTGTTGGATGCTGTAATGGAGCATTATGGGATAACTGAATGTTCTATTCTGACTACAAAAGATTTAGAAAATTTAATTTAACTAAAAATAGTTTCGCCTAAAGCGTAATAAATCGCCATAATTGCCGAGTATATTGCGCTTCCAAGAAAGCGCCACTTTAATTTAAATCTATTTTGAATCAAGTAATTTGCTAAAAACGAAATAGGAATATTCACCAAAAAGGACCAAAAGGCAATTTGGATAAGGTTAAATCCAATGTCATTAAATTGTGCCGAAAATAATTTGATAAACAATAAATGTCTTGCAACCCAAAGTGGATTAAAATATGCTATGGCTAAACCTGTTTTAGATAATACAGCGCGTACACCTTTTAAATCTTTAGTTTTTTTTACTATCCAGTCAAAATAGTTAGGGATTTCAAACGCGTAAAAAGTCGCGCCAACAAATGCCATTCCTAATAGTCTGTGCCAAGAATACTCGTCAACAATTAAAGCTGCTATTGTGTCTCCAGCACTATAAATTAG
>Ga0105356_10006076_pt1 | contig 11317 bp, 7 predicted proteins | sample GOMGulsemesocosm_3_FD_83502 | JGI IMG/M metagenome (GOLD analysis project Ga0105356, IMG submission 83502) | Methane-oxidizing microbial communities from mesocosms in the Gulf of Mexico - GOM9D Gulf of Mexico | ecosystem: Environmental > Aquatic > Marine > Cold seeps | place: Gulf of Mexico...
TCATTTAAGCGGCTATTGGCTATTAACGCCTCAACATAATTTAACGCGATATCAGTATCTTTGCCTTTTGCTAACGAAGAAGCCTTAGCTGCATGCGTTAATGCCGCCTTTTCATCGCCACTCTTAAGTAAAACTTTACCATAAGTATCAACAACATTAGCTATATCAGGTGCAAGTTCAAAAGCAGTCTTGGCATGAACAAGTGCTTTTTCTAGCTGGCCTTGCTCTAAGTATAACCAAGCTAAATTGTTATTAACGACAACATTCTTCGGCTGAGTTTTTACGATGTCAGCATAAACAGTAATCGCTTTATCTTTATCATTGGCTAAGTATAAGCTTGCTAACATAGTTTTAATGCGATCATCTTTTGGTTGCTTGCTCAGGTAGTTATTTAGCAGTGTAATTGCTTTTGCCTTATCATTATTGCCTAAATGAGCACCGGCTAAATAAATAACATTTTGACTGCTTGGGTAAGCTTGGTAGAACTGCTCCAACTTAGGCACTGCTTGTACATAGTTAGCTTCTAATAAAAAGATCCGCCCTAGCAAACCTTGTTTTAGTGCCCCATTAATATCTTTGAGCGCTAAAACTTTATATAGTTCTTTTGCTAGTGTGACTTGTTTGTTATTTAGTAGTAGTTGCATTTTCACTAGTTGCAAAATAACATTATCGTTATGGATTTCTAAACCACGTTTAACAACCGTTAACGCCCGTTCATAATTTCGCTTATTGGCATGTAAATCGGCTAATAAAACAATAGGTTCTATATGGTATGGACTTGCTTTACGCCATTTTTCCAAGCTGCTTTGCACTTTACCAAGATCTTGTTGTTGTTTATAAATTAGTACCAATAGTTGCCAATAGGTTTTAGGTAATTTAGCTCGACTCTCTAAAGGTGTTAATATATTAAGAGCTTGATTTAATTGCTTTAAGCTAACTAATGCTTCACTAAGTAATAAAGCCTTTTTTATATCCGTTTTATCAAGTTCATAGGCTGCTGATAATTTAGCTAAAGCCATGTCGTTTTGATAAGTACCAAAATACTGTCGTAAGACCTTGTTATTATTTGGATAAAGCGTAATTAAATAATCAGCACGTTCTTTAGCTAAAATTTCATTTTTTTGTTGGCGAGCAATGCGTAACTGCTCAATTAAAGCGAAAATATTATCTGGCTCTAATGTTAAGCTTTGCTGTAATTGTTGCTCTGCTTGTTCATAATTTTTCTGCTTAATCGCAATGCTGGCCATTAAGTTGAAACCACCTGCTTTAGTTGGATATTTAGTTTTCCACTTAGTCGCAATAGCCGTAGCTTGTTGAACATCACCAGTTTGCAAGGCAGCAAAGGCAAGTGCTAATTCCGCTTCAACTAATTCTGGGTTAAGTTTTACTGCATCTCTTAAGTCTTGCATGCCAGAAGGGTCATTCATCATTAACTTTAAGATGCCTTGGCGAGCATTATGCTCGGCATCATCGCCACCTAACTCTTCGCTTTGATTAACTAATTGTTTAGCTTCATCAATGGCCCCTAATTCCAATAACTTAAAGCTTAGTGAAGATAAGAACTGTGCATTTTCTTCATTGCCTTTTTCACTGCTGGTATCATTTTCAAAATCAGCCAACGTTGTATTAATTTCATTAACTAAACCAAGTTCTAATTGGCTAACTGCCAACATGCGTCTTGCTTGATGATCATTTGGCAAGTATTTAACAATGCTATTTAAGTGGTGGTAACTTTGTTCCCAATTTTTCAAATGAAAAGCACTCGCACCGGCAACCAACTTTAAACTAAACTGATTAAAATTAGCGGATAAAGCCGACTCTGCATGTTTACTCGCACTGGCAAAGTCTTGTACTTGAAAGCGTGCTATCGCTTTAATGTAATTAGCGAAAGGCTGTGTACTAACACTCGCTAAAATAGCATCCGCATATTGCTCTGCTTCTTCAAATTCACCTGCTTTTAATAAGGCATCAGCCAATAATAGCTGAACGATGCCCGAGCGAGGCTGCAATGTTAAGTAAGCCTTATAACTTTCACTGGCTAATTTATAATCTCTAACAACCGTAGCCACTTGACCCTGCAACATTAAGGTATCAACTTGTTTATTATCAATGGCTAAAATACGGGTAATTAAGGTGCTCGCTTCATCATTGTTATTTTTCGACAAATGCAAATAAGCCTGAGCCAACATGCTATACAAACCTTGCTCTGATAAAGCTTGCGCCATCTTAACTGTTTCTTCGGCAAGTTCACTATTCTCACTGCGTAGCGCCGCCAAAGTTTTATAAGCCAAATATTGACTTTGTTCTTCCTTGGCAAGTTTGTTTGCTGCATCACTTAAGGCAATAACATCAAGGTCACTGTCGGCTAATATATAGGCACGAGCAAGCAATGGAATAAGCAGGCTTTCAGTAGATTTTAATGACTGCGCGCGTTCTAGCTCTTTAACCGCAGATAAACCATCACCTAAATTGAGGTATACTTGGCCAAGTAAAAAACGTGCTTCAGCATTTTTAGTATCTAAACGAATGGCATTTTTCAACTCTATAATGCTTTCGTTAACTTTATTGGCTCCGATATAGCTTTTAGCATTAATAAGGTGTGACTCAGCAGTTTCATTTTCACTACAGGCGCTGAGAGCCAACATTACACTTAAACATAGACTCGCTTTAGCAAATTTCATTGTATTTTCCTTGTGCCTTGATTATGCCATTCGGCTTAGCTTTATTAGTTTTATAAAAAAACCCATTAACTATTCAATTAATGGGTTTATATCAAATTACGCTATGCGCGTGTATTAAGCAATGGACTCGCCACTGATAAATTTTGGTAACATTCATGATCGGTTACCAAGATAAGTACGTCTGCCCATTGATCTATTTCATTTAAAGTATCAATCCGTGTACATTGCCACACAGGCACAAAAGGGTCATGGTAACTGACATCGACTCCTGCTTGTTTGAAGTGCGCTAATATGGCATCAGCGGGTGATTCTCGACAATCATCAACATTCGCTTTATAAGCAACCCCTAAGATACCAACTTTCTTGCCTGATAAATTGGTATTGGATAAATCTGTTGCCAATAACTCAAGTGTCTGTTGAGCAACAATGCTAGGGCGTTTATCATTAATAGTACGTGCTAGGCGTACAAATTCCCCAGCTTGGGTATTCTCCACTAAAAACCATGGGTCAATTGGAATACAGTGACCACCAACTCCTGGCCCAGGTGTCAATACATTCACTCTCGGATGACGGTTAGCAAGGCGAATAACCTCATAAACATCAACGTTAAGTTCACTACATATTTCCGATAATTCATTAGCAAAAGCAATACCAACATCTCGTGAGGTATTTTCGACTAATTTAATGCATTCTGCTGTCGTTAAATCAGTTAAAAAGACTTCGCCTTTAACAAAACTTTGATAAATAGTTTTTACCTTTTGTTGGGCTTCGACGTTTGTTGCACCAATAATTCTGTCGTTATGTACCAGTTCATATAAGGTTTGACCTGGAATAGCACGTTCTGGACAATGCACCACATTAATAGCTAAACCTGCATCTTTAAAGCGCTGAGCTACCGCCAAACTAGTTTGTGGTGAAATGGTCGACTCAACAATCACTGTTTGACCGTTTTTAGCCACTTTAGCAATAGCATCAACCGCACTAAAAACATAACTGCGATCGCAACTATTGCCTTTATGTGGAGTTGGCACCGCCACCAAATATGTTTCACTTGACGGAATTTCAGTGCTCGCAGTTAAAAAACCTTGCGAGACAACTTTTGTGATGAGTTCAGATAACCCTGCTTCATCAAAAGGACACTCAGCATTATTAATAGCGGTTACTTTCTCACTATTTAAGTCGACACCAGTTACGCTATAGCCCGCTTCAGCCAATAAACTTGCTATAGGTAAGCCCATATAGCCCATACCAATAACACTTAACGTTTCATTTTTAGCGATAATTTCGACTTCGAGAGTACTTGGCACTGTGTTGGTAATAATATCTAAAATGGTTTCAGCAACATGGCCGTCACCAAATGGATTACTCCAACTAAAATCATGGCTGTCAGCTGAGAGCCACTTCTCTGCCGCAGCTAATGCTTTTTCAGCATCACGGCCAACAAGGACGTTAGCGCCCACTTCAATAGACTCTGGTCGCTCAGTATTTTCACGTAAAGTAATGCAAGGTACGCCAAGCAAACAAGCTTCTTCTTGAATACCGCCAGAGTCAGTTAGAATAAGCTGTGCATGTTTTTGTAACTGGATAAAATCTAAATAACCAATCGGTGGAATAAGCTTTAAGTAACTTGGCAAGTCAATAGCAAACTCTTTAAGTTTGGCCTGGGTTCTTGGGTGTATAGGCCAGACAATGGTTTGGCTATATTTTTCATGCAGCTTATCAAATAAGGCTAATAACTCTAGTAAGTTTGCCATAACATCAACGTTTGATGCACGATGTGCGGTAACCAAGAAAAACTTGCCCGACTCAACACCTAACTCGGATAAAATAGTACTGGTATTCGCGGAAATATCTAAATGTTGAAAGAGCGAGTCTGAAACAGTATTGCCCACAGTAAAAATTTTATCACTGTCTATACCTTCTTTGGCCAAAATAGCATGTTGATTAGGGCCAACGGCGAATAAATACTCACTCATATGATCGGTTAAAATGCGGTTAGTTTCTTCTGGCATGGTGCGATCATAACTACGTAACCCTGCTTCAATATGACCCACTTTAATGTCAAGTTTTGATGCCGCTAAAGCTCCTGCCAAAACAGTATTAGTATCACCTTGAACAAGCACTACATCAGGTTTTTCCTGTAATAAAATAGGCTCCATTTCAATTAAAATATTACCAGTTTGATTACTGTGTAACCCAGAGCCAACGCCTAAATTATAATCGGGCGCTGGCAACTCTAGTTCTTTAAAGAAAATGCTATCCATTTCTTGTGAATAATGTTGGTTAGAGTGAATAATAAAGTGCGCAATACCACGCTTTTTACATTCACGAATAACAGGAGCCATTTTGATTATTTCAGGGCGAGTGCCAACGATAATCCCTATTTTCATTTTACGTCCTTAAAGATTACTTGATTAAAAGTGTACATTAATGGTTAGAGCTTTATTTTGACTGCAATTGTAAAACAATTTCACTTTGATGTAAGTAGCTAACAACTATTTTAAGCGGCAATTTACCCTATTAGGTTAGCTAACTCGGGTTGAGATTAACTATTATTCTACTAAAAATGCTTGTAATGTTTTTTCAACTAACTCATCTTTACTAGCGATAGTCGAAAAGGTGTGGTTTGCCTGCATTATTTTCTGCTGGGTTATCTTAGAATTGACCATGACTTGCTGCCAGTTTTTATTATGATTAACTAATAGAATAAATTCATCCGCTGTCAGATCATGTTCGCTTAGCAGTATGCTGCTTTTACCAGAAAAATTATGCAAACCTTGCTTCATATGCTCAACAAAGCTATTTTTCTCTGCCGATTGCTTACTTTGATGATGGAGATTTTGTAACTCAGCTAAAGTATTTCCAGTGCTAATCTTACCTGTAAGTAACTTTTTCCAGAAATCTTGATTAAAAAAACGCTTTAGATAATAAGACTTTAAATAAGTTTGCGCTTGGGTATGTGCCTGCCTGACCCAAGGGTTTATTAACACTAGATGTTGAATATAACTATTAGCTTGAGGATTTTGCTTTAAATAAAGCAAAATCGCTGAGGCCGCATCACACAAACCCCACAAACTTAGCTCAGTTATTTGTGGTTGTAAGCTTTGGAAGTGCTCAATCGCTGCAGCAATATCGGCTTGAATATTCGTAAAGTCAGTTATTTCACCCTCACTATCTCCCGCGCCAGTATAATCAAAACGAAAGACATGAATACCTTGTTTGGCAAGTTCTCTAGCCAAGTAAACAAAAAGACGATGACTACCAACACGTGTTTGTGGACCACCAACAACAATAACCAGGCCTTTAGTACTTGGTATTTTTGTTTTCTTTAAGTTTGCCACATGCTCTATAGCAACTAATTGTTTGCTTCTTGAAGTAAAAACATGCGCACGCTCTAACATGTCTTAGCTCCCATTGTTCTTTTAAATAGAGCCAGTAACGCTTGCTGCTCATCTGCAAGATATTGCTCAGCTATTTCTAATTCGGTACTTTGCCAGAATTTAACGTCATCAACGGCATAATAACAACAGTCTTCATTATTCGCGATAAGAGCATTTTGAAAAGCTTGGTATTGATTAGCACGCGCAGTACTTAATTCACTATCAGCGGCTTGCCATTCCAACCAGCAACAAGGTAGTTTACGTGAGGTTAATTGTTGTGAGTTTTGCTGACTTAAATGAACAAGTAATTCTTTGCCCATAACATAACCCGCAATATTTATTTGCTCTTCGTCCAATGAAGGTTCAACGGCAAGCTGTTTATCCAACTCAGCTGCTAGTGCTAAACGTTTGAATTGTTGAACAAAGCGTTTCCCGTTAAATTCAGGCTGCACTAAAATCAAGCCATCAATAAGCGCCAAGATGTCATTATTAAGCAACAAGGCTGCCGATAGACTTACCGATAAAATAGTTGTTTGTTTAGACCGTGTTTTGATCTCACTAAGTTGCGCGATAACATCTTGCTGCCACAAGCTTAAACAAGCCTCCGTTAGCTGGCCTGCACTATCACTCGTGCCATAATGGTCAACAATAATACTTTCAAAGCCTTGTTGATAAGCGTTAATTGCTGAACGAGTTAACATGTGCCGAGTTTGATTGGCTTGCTCAAATAAGGGCGGCAGGTAAAGTATATGGCCTTGAACACACTCAGGAGTTCGCATTAAACGAAATAATGCGCCCTGTTTACCTGCAATAAATTCAGCGTTGATATTCATCAATATATAAACTATCCGTAGTATTCAAACACTAACTTTGCAAGACTCGATATACTAGCAAAGTTTTCAGCACTAATATCATCGTCATCAAATACAATATCAAATTGCTCTTCAATCTCACCAATAATAGTCACAATTGCCATCGAATCAAACTCAGCTATAGCGCCAAATAATTCGGTATCAGCTGACCAAAAGTCACTTTCATAACTAGGGATAACAGCCATTAAAATATGAATAAGCTTACTGATTATTTGGGGTGAGGTTTGCGCTGTATTCATAGTATAGAAGCCTTTCTACTGAACATTTACAATTTAAAAAAATGAGCTGTTCGGTATTTTAATTTCAATAAAAGTTTAGGTAATAATACATAACGAGCAGCCGCTAACTTACCATAAAAGTTATAATGATTAAAAACTTGAAAGCTACGTCGTGATCTTTTATCTGCTAGCCAGTCTTTTTTGTAAGGCTCACTCCCCATGCCAAATTCAATACTTGTTACCTTATCTTGACTGATAACATACTCTGATAACGCCATAGAGAGTATTGAACCAACAGAAAATTGTTGATAGTTAGGATGATAAGCCAATTTAAAAATAGAAGCATTTTTTTCATCTTGTCCAGCTATCGACAAACAATCTTGCACAAACCAGATTTGTGCGGCAACGGGCATGTCATCAATATAAAGCAGACCTAAGCGCAATTTATTTTCTTGTAAACCAGCCAAACAAACCTGCTCAATAAAAGCAAAACTATACTCTTCGCCTTTCCAACTTTGTTGATAAATGTCTTTATAAGCAGTAAATGCTACTGGAAAATCAGCTAAACTGCTGATAATTTTAATTTCGTATTGATGTAGTTTGCCTAACTTTTTACTGCGCCTTTTAATAGTATTACGCAGTTGACTCGGCCGTTGCTGAAAATATTGCTCATAATTGCCTAAGCCTTGTTGATAAACATTATCCGTTTGTGAAAAAACTTTATGGGCAGGAAAATAATCAACTATCACCTTAGCCGTAACACTATTATCATCAAACGAACCAAGTTGCATGACCTGCCAAGGAAATTTATTTTCAATAAAGGACAATAAAAGTCGTAAGTTTTGCTCAGCTATCACAGTACTTTGTGTAGAAAAATAAATAGGCTCCGCAATGGCTGAATAAAAACTACTTAATGATTTAATTCGCTTATTATCTTGCTGATGCACTAATGGCCAAGCAATTAATAGCGATTGCTCTTCGTTAAAAAGACAATGCACGATTAAGTCATCAGCAGGCTCAAGCATGAAGTTTTTAGTGGCAATCAGCCAAGGCAAAGATAATTCAAACAACCTTGCTTCAGGCATGTTTTTTTGGTGCTGAATAACAAAATCAGTAAAACTTAACTTTTGATAATGCTCTTGAGAATATTCTCGACAGTTAAGCTCCCTCTTAGTCATTAAACTTACTCAGCCAATAACAAGTCGAGTACCTGTTGGGTTTTCTCATTCATCAGCGCTTGATCAGCTTTGCTTTCAACATTCAAACGCACCACAGGCTCAGTATTACTGCTGCGTAAATTAAAACGCCAATTGCCAAACTCCATGCTGATGCCATCAGTTTTATCAATTACTTGCGCTTGTTCTTGATAGAAATCAAATACCCGCATAATAGCCGCTTTCGGATCTGCTATTTTATTATTAATTTCACCTGACGATGGGTAAGCAGCAATACGTGCTTTTACTAAACTTGATAAAGGCTGTTGGCGTAAACAGACTAACTCGGCAATTAATAACCAAGGGATCATGCCACTATCGCAGTAAAAAAAGTCACGAAAATAATGGTGTGCACTCATCTCCCCGCCATATACCGCATCTTCACTACGCATGCGTTCTTTAATAAATGCATGCCCGGTTTTACTTTGAATTGCTTGTCCGCCAGCCTGCTCAACAATATCTATGGTATTCCAAGTTAAACGCGGATCGTGAATAATTTTTTGTGATGAAGACGCACTCTTATTCAAAAAGTTTTCCGCTAATAAACCGACAATATAATAACCTTCAATAAATTCGCCTTGCTCGTCAAATAAGAAACAACGGTCGAAGTCACCATCCCAAGCAATACCCATATCGGCATTATGAGCAATGACGGCATCACGCGTGGCGGCACGATTTTCCACTAACAATGGATTAGGAATGCCATTGGGGAAATTACCATCGGGTTGATGGTGCACTTTAATAAATTCAACAGGCACATCGAGTGCATTAAAAGCACTTTCAATCGCGTCAAGTGCGGGCCCTGCGGCACCGTTACCGGCATTAACCACTAACGTTAATGCTTTATTGGCAGACGTGTTAAAAGGCTGCAGGTTTTTTACATCAATGTAGGTTAATAAATGTTCGGTGTAAGCATCGCTAATATCATGGTCCGTTAACGTGCCTTGCTGATTGGTCTCAATAAAGTCATTTTGCTCAGCTAGTTTTTGAATATCAAATAAACCGGTATCACCGCTAATAGGCTTTGAATTTTCTCGGACTAACTTCATGCCATTATAGTCAATAGGGTTATGACTAGCAGTAACCACAATGCCGCCATCACAATTTAGATGACTGGTGGCGAAATAAATATGCTCGGTGCCCGCGAGTCCTAAATCAATAACGTCAGTACCACCATCCATTAAACCATTAGCGAGTGCTTGCTTTAATTCTTCACTGGTAAGACGGATATCACCGCCAACAACAACTTTTTTGGCTTGAGTATGCTGAGCAAAAGCTCTGCCAATACGATAAGCAATATCGACATTTAATTCAGTGCCTAATTTGCCACGAATATCGTAGGCTTTGAAACAAGTAATTGCCGAAGGCATTGCTGCTGATACGGTCATGGATTTATTCTTCCTTGTTGATTAATTTTTGTCGGTTTTACAGGGCTACTCTGCAGATAGTTTAGCTTCTAATTCTGCTATTTTTGTTTCAAGTTCACTTAGTTTCGCCCGCGTTTTAAGTAATACTTGAGTTTGCACATCAAACTCATCACGGCTAACGACATCAAGTTGCGATAACTTATTTTGCAACACTGCTTTTGCTTTATCTTCAAAGTCATTAGCAATATTTTTTACGCTCGGTGGAATAGCATCGGTTACTTGTTTAGCTATTTCTTCAATTTTTTTCGCGTTAATCATCATAAATTCCTGCAAATTTCACTTGTCTGACATTGTAACTGTTTTGCCAAAGACTAAAAACAGGTAAAATCACCCTCTCAGCATTTTATTTGAATAGTGTAGTTAGAAAAGCAATGAAACTTAACCCCGGACAAAATGAAGCAGTAAAATATGTTAGTGGCCCTTGCTTAGTATTGGCAGGTGCTGGCTCAGGTAAAACAGGGGTTATTTGTCAAAAAATTGCTTACTTAATTCAAAAGTGTGATTACAAAGCTCGTAATATTGCCGCGGTAACTTTTACCAATAAAGCCGCACGCGAAATGAAAGAGCGCATAAAAAAAATGCTCGGCAAAGATTTAACCCGTGGTTTAACCGTTTCTACTTTTCATTCATTAGGCTTAGACATAGTACGCCGAGAAATTAAAATCTTAGGTTACAAACCAGGATTTACCTTATTTGATGATCAAGATAGTTTAGCGTTATTAAAAGAATTAACCGTTGATGAGCTTGATGGCGATAAAGATTTGCTCAGTAAATTACAAAGCATGATTTCTAATTGGAAAAATGAACTGCTTTTACCTGATGATGCTTTAAAAATGGCGCAAGATGCTGATAGCCATGAATACGCTGAATATTATCAACGTTATCATCAACACATGCGTGCTTATAATGCCTTAGACTTTGATGATCTCATTCTAATTCCTACCTTGTTATTAAAAAATTATGCCGAAGTACGTGAGCGTTGGCAAAACAAGATTCGCTATTTGTTAGTCGATGAATACCAAGATACCAACGCCAGTCAATATGAATTAGTTCGATTAATTGCTGGCGAACGCGCACGTTTAACTGTAGTTGGCGATGATGATCAGTCTATTTATTCATGGCGTGGTGCTAAACCCGAAAACTTAGTACTGCTTGGTAAAGACTTTCCCACGTTAAAACTGATTAAGTTAGAGCAAAACTACCGCTCTAGTGGCCGCATATTAAAGTGCGCCAACATTCTTATTGCCAATAATCCTCATATCTATGACAAAGCTCTATTTAGTGAGCTTGCCTACGGTGTCGAATTACGGATATTACAGGCAAAAAATGAAGAGCATGAAATTGAACGTGTTATTGGTGAGTTGATTGGTCATCGTTTTATGAATCGCAGCCAATACAAAGATTACGCGGTGTTATATCGTGGTAACCATCAATCACGCTTATTAGAAAAAGCACTGATGCAAAACCGTATTCCATACAAAATAAGTGGTGGTACTTCTTTCTTTTCCCGCGCCGAAATAAAAGA
>Ga0105356_10006079_pt1 | contig 11312 bp, 8 predicted proteins | sample GOMGulsemesocosm_3_FD_83502 | JGI IMG/M metagenome (GOLD analysis project Ga0105356, IMG submission 83502) | Methane-oxidizing microbial communities from mesocosms in the Gulf of Mexico - GOM9D Gulf of Mexico | ecosystem: Environmental > Aquatic > Marine > Cold seeps | place: Gulf of Mexico...
GAGCTGACCTTAATAAAGATCTGAAAAATGAGTACGTATACTGAATTACAAAACACTCAACAGTAAAATAGATATTATGATAATTGTTGGGGGTAACTCTTTTAAAATAAACTTCTAAGGGAGTTATTATTTCTAGGCACTTTATGAATGTTCACACTCGTAAAGAGTTGCCCGTTATAAATGTAAAGCAAGTTTAAGAAATAACCCTGATTATATTCGGCCGAGATACGTTCTAGTCTTTTGTGTTTCCTTTATTAGTGTGGTTAATCGGTTTACAGAGTCAGGATATTGGGTCTTCATTCATTCCAATAAACTGGTAAAGCTTATCTGTTACCACTTTTAATGAACATTTAAAGAATATCAAGGGAAATCAACCAATAGTTAGATTAGAAAGACTGATGTCAATGTACTTAATGTCATAAATGAGTATTTATTAGGTCATCTAAAAGTGATGGTGAAATGAACCAAAAAATAGAATATTGTCATACATCTAAAGGGGTTTCCCTAGCCTACACAAAAACAGGCACGGGTCTTCCGTTAGTAAAAGTGGCAAACTGGCTTAGTCACATTGATTACGACTGGGATAGTCCCGTTTGGGGGCCTTGGCTAAAGAGTCTTTCAGATAACTTCACATTGTTTCGGTATGATGAAAGAGGGTGTGGCTTGTCTGAACGAAATGTAGACGACATGTCTTTTGAAGCCTGGGTAAACGACCTTGAAACTGTGGTAGATGCGACAGGACTGGAGCGATTTGCTCTTCTAGGTATTTCTCAGGGAGGGCCAATTGCGATAGCCTACGCACAACGCTATCCTGAAAAAGTGAGTCATTTAATTCTTTACGGCACATACGTCCGAGGAACTCAGCACCAAGACTTGCCTCCAGAAAAGTTAGAAGAGATGAAGACCCTGCTTCAACTGATTAAGATTGGTTGGGGGCAAAACAACCCTGCTTTCCGGCAAGTGTTCACTACTTTATTCTTACCAGAAGGTACCCCCGAACAAATAGGTTGGTTCAACGAGTTGCAACGAATTTCTACCTCCCCGGAAAACGCTATGAGAATAGTTAGTGGGTTTGATCAAATCGACGTACGCAATATTGCAGCTTCCCTTGATGTGCCGACCTTAGTCCTACATGCAAGAGGAGACGCACGGATACCGTATCGAGAAGGTAAAATCACTGCACAACATATTCGGGGGGCTCAGTTCATTACTTTGGAGAGCAATAATCATATCCTGCTAGGAACTGAACCCGCATGGCAACAATTTTTGGATGAAGTGCACCAGTTTGTTGGAATAGAAAACAAGGTACAAATACCTAAAACCCCACCGGCAGGTGAATCATCATTCAAGTCAGCTCAAGTGAATATCGATTTGGAAAGCAAAGTCGTGAAACGGACCCAAAATCTCAACAAAGCCGCATTTCAAATGAAACATCAGTATCAAAAATTGCAATACGCTTATGAAGAGCTAACAAAGTCTCAAACAAAATTAGTCCAAACTGAAAAAATGGAAGGACTTAATACGTTAGTGTCTGGAGTGGCTCATGAAATCAACAATCCCACTAATTTTCTTCAAGGAAGTACGCATAATTTAAAAGAAAATCTTACCGACTTGAAACAATTCATTTTTGAATTGGCAGGAGAAGATGCAAATCCGGACATTATTCAGGCTTTTGAATTACGGTTTAATAAGATAGAAACTTATCTTGAAACGGTAAACAAAGGTGGAGATCGAATAAAAAAAATCGTTCAAGATTTACGGACATTTTCTCGGTTGGACGAAGCAGAAATAAAACAGGTAAATATCGTTAAAAGTATTCAGTCTACTGTCCGATTTTTTCATAATAAGTATGAAAAAGAGGTGAATATTATTTATGATTTCCAAGTGGATTCCCAAATAGAATGTTTAGCGGCTCAACTTAATCAAGTGTTCATGTGTTTGATCATCAACTCCTGCGAAGCTATTCAAATCAAGCGGAATAATACGGAAAACATGACATCAGGAGTATTAAAAGTAAGTACAACCTTAGAAGAAAATAAGTTATGCATTCATTTTCAAGATAATGGTTGTGGGATGAGTGAAAAAGTTCAAAAACAAATGTTTGATCCTTTTTTTACGACAAAAGAGGTTGGGAAAGGAACTGGAATGGGACTGTCTATTTCTCATGGAATTATTGAAAAACATCAAGGAGAGATTCTGGTCGATTCTTCACCTGATAAAGGAACCACTATCACAATCGTCTTGCCGCTGTTTCTTGGGAAAAGTAAAAAATAAGTTAAACAAATAAATTCACAAATATTGCTGAATTTGAAGTTTGCAAAGATTTTGCAAGGTTTCAAATTCATATTTGTTTCAAAACCTAGCGCATGGACCGCAACTTGGGATTCTAAGCGTTATCCATATCAATAATGTGGAAAACTTGCAAAGTCGGAATTGAACTATTCTGTTTTGTCTTTAAAGTCACATAAGTCTTCAATAATGCATGAACCACATTTTGGTTTACGTGCAGTACAGGTATAACGGCCATGTAATATAAACCAGTGGTGTAAATTGAACATGAATTCATTTTTATTAGGCGTGTTTTTAATTATGGCCTGTTCGGTTTGTTCAACTGTTTTGCCTTTAGCATAACCAGTACGGTTTGCGAGTCTTTGGATATGAGTATCTACGGCTAAAAAGTATTTACCTTCATTATCTTTTAACCAACCAAAAGCAGTATTTAGCACTACATTAGCTGTTTTTCTGCCAACGCCTGGTAATGCTTCAAGTGACGCTCTATCTTCAGGTACTTCACCACCATGTAAATCAACCAACATTTGACAGGTTTTTAGGGTGTTTTTAGCTTTAGTATTAAATAAGCCAATAGTTTTCACATAAGAAATTAAACCTTCAAGCCCTAAATCCAATATTGCTTGTGGTGTATTGGCTACAGGGTATAACTTAGCTGTAGCTTTATTTACACCAACATCGGTAGCTTGGGCAGAAAGTAATACTGCTATTAGCAATTCAAATGGTGTGCTGAAGTTCAGCTCTGTGGTCGGCTCAGGATTGTTATTGCGTAGCCTTGTTAGAATTTCAACGCGCTTTTCTTTATTCATTTTTTTATTCACTATATTATTTTTATCGCCCGAAATTAGCTACTCGTCATTAATTTTTTAGTCTATCTAACTTGCAACTAATCACTGGCCACTATCAGTCAAGAATCGAAGTTAACTCTAACTCGCTCTATAGCTTGTTTTTCTGCTTTTGGCTGACGTTGTTTTATATGGGCATCAATAATGTTTTTAAGTGCAATGATAAAGCCCATAGCAATAAAAGCGCCAGGCGGAAGTATAGCTAATAAGAATTGGGTATCTAAATGCATTACTTCAATCCGTAAAATGCTAGCCCAGTCCCCAAGCAGTAAGTGAGCACCGTCAAATAATGTTCCTTGCCCTAAAACCTCTCGAATGGCACCCAATATAAACAAAACTAACGCAAAACCTATCCCCATCATTAAGCCATCAAAACTTGCCTGCTTTATCGGGTTTTTAGACGCATAAGCTTCAGCTCTACCAATTATGGCGCAGTTGGTCACGATTAAGGGCAGAAATATACCTAACGATTGATAAATACCATAAGTGTATGCGTTCATCAGTAATTGAACACAAGTTACAAAAGCAGCAATAATTAATACAAAAATAGGGATGCGAATTTCTTTAGGTACCCAATGGCGAATGGCGGAAACAGTTGCATTGGAGCACACTAAAACAAGTAAAGTAGCGAGTCCTAAACCTAAGGCATTTGTGACAGTGGCCGTGACGGCAAGCAGCGGACAAAGACCTAATAATTGGACTAAGCCAGCACTGTTTTTCCACAAGCCTTGAATAGCTAATTCTTTATATTCAGCCTTGAGGGCTTGCTTGGCTAATGCTTTTTCAGCTGAATTTTCTTCTATTTCAGCGCTAGGCTCTGGCGAATCGCTTGTTAAACTTTCATTATCAATGCTCATTAGTTGCCTCACTTTCTTTTTCATTGTCAGGTTGAGGTTCTTGATTATTTATCAAACAGCTATTTGGAAGCGTTAATAGATGATTTTTGTTGTCTTTAAAATAAAGTAATGTTTTTCTTACGGCTTTAACAATAGCTCTAGGAGTGATGGTTGCGCCTGTAAATTGATCAAACATGCCGCCATCTTTAGCAACCGCCCAACGGCTATCTTTTTCAGAAAGTAATTTCTTGTCGTTAAAACTTGTGATCCAATCACTTTTTCTTAGCTCAATTTTATCGCCTAACCCAGGTGTTTCTTGATGTTTTAGTACCCGAACACCACTGATGCTGTCATCCATGTTAATAGCCACAATAAGCTCAATATTGCCATTGTAGCCATCAGGTGCTGTGCTAGTCATGGCTATTGCTATTGGATCTGAATCATTACGGGCGATATATGCCGTTTGGCTTGTTTTTTTGTTTATGGAACTGCTTTTTGAGCCGCCAAGTAAAGATGAACTTAAGCTAACACAATCTTGAGTTATATCATTATTATATCGACTAGGCTCAATAATACTGTGTAGGGTGTTTAGTAGTTGTAGTTGTTCTTGTGCTTTAATTTTATCTTTTGTTAACTCATTTATTAAACCAACAATCGCAGTACAAACAATCGCGAATATTGCGAGTATTTGGCTGTTTTTTTGTATCGGTAAACGAAAATTAGCGTTTTTATCAGCTTCTTTATCAGGTGTTAATGGAGTAGTCATTAGTTAACCCCTCCTTGCTTTTCAGTTTTATCTTTAAGCATTGAAGCTTTATCTGTATCAACTGCATGACCATAGGTGCGTGGACGAGTATATTGGTCTACTAAAGGTGCTGCCATATTACAAAGTAATACAGCAAAGGCAACACCATCAGGGTAGCCGCCAAATGTTCTTATTAAATACACCAATAACCCGGCAAGTGCACCAATAATTAATCGACCCTTTATACTAGTCGCGCCAGTAACTGGGTCGGTTAAAATAAAAAATGCACCTATCATGCAGCCACCTGACAGCCAATGAAAGAGGGTCGAAGCACTCGTGTCAGGGCTGATGCTATAAGTAATAAAAGAGCATAAAAATAAGCTAAATAAAAAACTAATAGGTGTCTGCCATGCGATAGCCTTTTTAACAATTAAGACTAAACCACCGGCAAGAAAAGCGATATTTATCCATTCCCAGCCTAGTGCAAACCCTAAACTTGATGATAAACCACTAATGAATATGTTGTTTTGTATTATTTCAAAAACAGTGAAGCCTAAACCTATATTGGTTTTTAAAGTGTCTAATGGCGTAGCCATAGTAAAACCATCAATGCTAGTACGTAGCTGTTCTACAGAGTAGCCTTCATTAGTGAAACCTGTGAATATAACCGTTATGGTGTTAGCAAAATCTAAATCAATATTCACTAAGGATAATGGCGGCTGCCAAGATGTCATTTGGATAGGAAATGAAATTAACAGCATTACGTAAGCTGCCATAGCCGGATTAAATGGATTATGTCCTAAGCCACCATATAATTGCTTCACGACTAAAATAGCAAATGCAGCGCCAATAACTGAAATCCACCACGGTGCAATGGCAGGCAGGCAAATACCAAGTAAAATTGCTGTAAGTATCGCACTTCCATCAAAAATTTGTTTACTGATATTATTCTTGCTTCTTAGTGATAAAACAATAAATTCACATAACAATGCTGTCGAAACTGTTAATGTTATATGAATAATATTGCCCCAACCAAAAAAGTACCACTGAGCAAGTATGCCAGGTAATAGAGCATAAATTACTAATCGCATTAAGGCTGACGTTTCTGTTTGGTTGTGATTATGGGGTGAGCTTGCTATCCAAAATGCCATAATTATTCTGATTCTTCATTGCTAGGTTTAAAGGAGGTTTTTTCTTCACTGCTCGCTACCCGTAACAGGCCTTCTTGCTTTTCATGTTCTTTTTTTGCTTTTGCTTTAGCTTTAGTCTTCGCTTTTGCAACTGCTGCAGCAATTCTAGCTTTTTTATCATCAGTGCCTGCTGTTGTAATGTTGGTTTTTTTATTATCCGAAGTAGGTAGAGGTTCTTTCTTTTCTTTTTTGGTTTTCGTCTTGGCCTTGGCCTTGGCTTTAGCCTTTGCTATAGCTACTGCTATTTTGGCTTTTTTATCATCAGCACTATTGTTTGGCTTGGTTTCATGGTTGCTTTCTTCGTTACTCGCCACAGTTAACCCGTCACTGGTCTCTGTCTCTTCACTACTCGACACTCGCAACTCGTCATTGGCCTCTGCCTCTTCGCTACTCGACACTCGCAACTCGTCACTGGCCTCTGCCTTTTCGTTACTCGCCACAGCTAACCCGTCACTAGTCTCTGCCTCTTCGCTACTTGACACTCGCAACTCGTCACTGGCCTTTGTCTCTTCGCTATGAGTGACTTTCCCTTCGCTAACTTCATTTTTTTTCGCAAGCCTTTTGGCTTTTGCTCTGGCAATGGCAGCTTTTACTTGTGATTTTTCACCTGATTCATCATTTCCATTTGTATTTTCTGCTACTTCACTACTTGTAACTATCGACTTACTTACCGTCTTTTCGTCAACCATCACAGCTAAGTCGTTACTGTTTTCTTTCGCTTTCTTTTTGGCTTTTACTCTAGCAAGTGCAGCAGCAACCGCTGATGTGGCACTACCACCTTCAGCAGTTTTTTTGTTCATTGTTGCTTTACGTGCGGCAGCGGCTTTTTTATGTTTTTCCTCACGAGCAATTTTATCTTTTTCTAAGCGAAGCTTTCTCGCTTCAAAGCGCACTTTAGCTTTTTCAGACTTAATATCGAGTTGTTGCTGCTGGCGAATTTCTGCTTTGGCAATGCGGTAATATTGCACTAGAGGAATTTGACTAGGACAGACATAAGCACATGCACCACAATCGATACAATCAAATATATTTAGTTTAGTTAGTTGCTGGTGATCTTTTGCTTTAGCGCTCCATTGTAATTCTTGTGGTAATAACTGACTTGGACACACATCGCTACACTGGCCGCAGCGAATGCATTCAACTTCATTAGAGCTATTATCAAAGGCACTAGGCATTTCTGTTTTACTAGGTGCTAAAATACAATTGCTGGTTTTAACAATGGGTACTTGTTCATTTAGAATGTTAAAGCCCATTAATGGTCCACCCATTATTACTGGTGGATTAGATACTGGTGGATTAGATGCTGGTGTATTAGGTACTGGGGCTACTTCAGAAGTAAAGCCGGCTTGTTCAAGTACATGGCTAACAGGTGTGCCTAATAATACCCAAACATTTTGCGGTTTGCTTAAGGATTGGCCAGTTAGTGTAACAACACGTTTAATAAGCGGGATATCATGAATAACCGCATCACTTATGGCAAAACATGTCGCAACATTTTGTACAACAATGCCGGTATGAATGGGCAGATTCCCGCTTTTAACTTCTTTACCTGTTAATACCTTAATTAACTGCTTTTCACCGCCAGTAGGGTATTTTGTTGGCAACACACAAACATTAATTTTTTCAATATCTTTAGTGGCGTATTGTAATGCTTTTATTGCTTTTGGCTTATTATCTTCAATGCCAATTAAAATGAACGCAGGTTTAAGTAATATATCAAGTATTTTTATACCATCGATAATTGCTTCGCTTTGTTCGCACATTAATAAATCATCGGCAGTGATATAAGGCTCACATTCTGCGGCATTGATAATTAAAAAATTAATGTCGGGTTTTGTGTTTACTTTAATATGCGTTGGAAATCCTGCACCACCCATACCTGCAATACCTGAATCAGCAATTTTTTTTATGATTTGTTGCTGGCTGAGTTTGCTGAAATCTTGGCATATTTCTCGTGGTTGCCAAGTATCTTCAAAATCAACGTCAATAAATATGCAAAGCTCGCTTAAACCTGACGGATGAGCGATTACAGATTTTTTAATCGCACTGACGATACCACTCGTTGGTGCATGTATAGGCACAGCCATAGGGTTGGTGCTTTGTGTTAATGCTTGGCCCTTCAACACCTTGTCGCCAACTTTTACTAATAAATCACCTTGACGACCAATATGTTGCTGTAAAGGTAATATTAATTGTTTTGGTAATGCCAGTTGTCTAATTGGTTTACCAGAGGTCAGTGCTTTTTGTTCAGGTGGGTGAATGCCGCCATGAAATTGCCAGAATTTATGCTGATTGATGCGTTCGATTATAGATTCCACTTATCTTAGACCTCTATTCCACTTGCTTAACAGCAATTTTATTTAAATCCCACTGCCAATTTTGGATGGTTTCAGGAATAGGCCGCATTTCAATACAGTCTACAGGACAGGGGGCTACACATAAATCACAGCCAGTGCATTCATCAATAAGTATGGTGTGCATTTGCTTGGCGGCACCTAAAATAGCATCAACAGGGCAAGCCTGAATGCATTTGGTGCAACCAATACAGTCTTCTTCTATGATAAAAGCTACCGTTGGGCCATTTCCTAGAGAAGAGTTTTGATCATGATTTTCATCTAACGGTTGTATATCAACACCAAGTAAGTCGGCAATTTTTTTAATGGTATCTTCACCACCTGGTGCACATTTATTTATTGCCTCTCCATTAGCAACAGCTTCAGCATAAGGCTTGCATCCGGGGTAGCCGCATTGTCCACACTGAGTTTGTGGTAGTAAGGCATCAAGTTGTTCAACTATAGGGTCACCTTCAATATGAAACCGTACCGAGGCATAACCAAGAATCGCTCCAAAAAGTGCGGCGATAAATCCTAAAACGAGTATGGCAATTAAAATATTCATTATTAAATTTTAACTAGGCCAGAAAAGCCCATGAAAGCTAAAGACATAAGGCCTGCGGTGATCATCGCTATAGCAGCACCTTTAAAAGGTGTTGGCACATCCGCATTGACTAATTTTTCTCGCATGGCAGAAAACATCACTAAAACTAAAGAAAAACCAGCAGCAGCGCCAAAGCCATAAACGATCGACTCAAAGAAATTGTGCTCTAATCTTAGGTTTAATAAGGCAACACCCAATACAGCACAATTGGTGGTGATCAGGGGGAGAAATATTCCTAATAAACGATAAAGGCTAGCACTGGTTTTATGCACAACCATTTCGGTAAACTGTACTACTACGGCAATCACAAGAATAAAACTCATTGTGGTTAAGTATTCAAGGTTTAGAGGCGCTAAAATATAAGTGGTTACTAAATAACTAAGGAGTGATGCTAAAGTCATTACAAAGGTCGTGGCAAACGACATTCCAATGGCTGTTTCAGTACGAGATGACACCCCCATAAAAGGGCATAAACCAAGGAATTGCACCAATACAAAGTTATTTACTAGTACTGTGCCAATAAGTAGCAGAATGTAATCGGTCATTTGCGTTTTAGATCATGATGTTAGTTTTTATAATGTTAATGCCATTATCCTTTGTTTTAAAGCATATAACAACACTACTGTAAATAAGGATATAGTTATTAATAACGCAACATTGTATTTTTGTTTTTACAGCAATATAAAAGGGTTGGATAATTCTTAGCGTTTATAATGGCCGTGGCTTTCCAATGTAAAACCCTTGGCAGCCATCAATGAATAGCTTTTCCAATGTATGCTTCTCTTCTTGGCTTTCAACACTTTCTGCTAATACATTGATACTTAATCTGTGCGCTAAATCTACCATTAAGCGTAAGAAGTATTGATTGTTTTTATCGTCATCAATATCACGGGTATATGAACTGTCCATTTTGATGTAATCAGGCGTTAAATCTCTAAAAAATTTAAATGAAGTTAAACCAACACCAAAACGTTCAACTGTTATTCTGGAGCCAACACGATGTAACATATCAATTAAACGCTTACTCGTCTTAATATTTTGTTGTAGTCCATATTCTGATATTTCAAAAATTAATCGTGGCGAAACTTTAGGCTCACGTAATAATTTACGTTCTAACCAAATCATAAAGTGCTCGTCGCTAATACTTCGTGGACTTATGTTTATGCCAAAACTCTGGTCATACATATTTTTATTGATAATTTCTTTTATTGTCGTTTCAATAATAAGTTTGTCAACCGCTATTATTTTATCGAGTTTTTCTGCCATAGCGATAAATGAAGCAGTGGGTAACATATCTTCATTTGAATTAAGAAAACGAGCTAACACTTCTCCATATACTTTATTATTGCGTCCACTAGGTTGAATAGGTTGCAATAGTAGTGTTATGCGTTGATTCTCAATAACACTATCTATTTCTTGTCGCCAATTTTGGTTACCATAATTAGCGCTATTTTTTTGTAATATATCAGTGTCTGTTTGCGTGTACCAAGAGTTAGATGTTTGTGTTTGTGCAATGCTAACACCTGTATCCGCTAAGGCGAGTAATTCGCCTAAAGGTTTAGACTTATCAAATGAAACTAAACCAGAGTAGGCAACAGAGTCTAAATCAGAAGCAAGTTGGTATTCATTAAACAATGCCGTTAACTCTTTGGTAAAATTTTCAGCTTCTTTTAATTTGATATTTGGTAGTATACAGGCAAAATCAGAGCTGTTTAGTCTAAATAGACTGCCATCAGGATAAGTAGAAACAGCTTGTTTAAGAAGTTTGGCCACATGTCCAATATAATTGTCGCCTTCTTTGTATCCATGTATTTGGTTAATTGTTTGTAATTCAGAGCAGCGAGTCATAACTAAAACACCAAACTTCACCGGGCTTTCTTGTATTACCTGATTTTCATAAAACTGTACAAAGCGGCTACGGTTATCAAGTTTTGTTAAATGATCAACATAGGCCTCTTGTTCTAAATTAACGGTGCTCTCTAACTGATGTGTCATTAAGGCTTTTATGTCAGCTATACCTTGTTTTAACTCCGGAATTTCTAATAGGTCATTGTCAGCAGTTAAACTTTCTCTATCTTTGTCATCGGTATTGTTTAATAATGCAAGATCGTTTTTAATTTGTTGTCTAATTAGATTGAATACTGCTTTATGTCGTTTATTGCTCATGGTCGCGGCTAAGAAAACTAAAAACAGAGATAAAACAATTGAAAGTAAAATAAAAGTTAAAACTAAAATCGACTCATCATTAAAGTTAAGTTGATATTCAATCGTTAACTTTAGATTGTTTGCATTTAACTTTTCTGTTTCAGGATAAGAAAAAGGGATACTGACCCCAGGCTCTTTATTTTCAAAACTGAATAACTTCTCACCCGTTAAATTATAAATAGTTAAGCTATTGTATTTTGAAACTTGCTGAAGCTTTTGAGCAAGAGCAGTGGCATTTTGTAGTTCGTCAGTATTAACATCAAAC
>Ga0105356_10006080_pt1 | contig 11312 bp, 8 predicted proteins | sample GOMGulsemesocosm_3_FD_83502 | JGI IMG/M metagenome (GOLD analysis project Ga0105356, IMG submission 83502) | Methane-oxidizing microbial communities from mesocosms in the Gulf of Mexico - GOM9D Gulf of Mexico | ecosystem: Environmental > Aquatic > Marine > Cold seeps | place: Gulf of Mexico...
AATATAGGCATCGAATGAGAGATTAAGCGGGCAGTTTTTTGTGGTTGAACAGCCCAATTGAGCAGCGTCTGGTTTGGCAGGAGCTGGCAGAGTTTATCGAATACTATGTCAGCACCATGGCCCGAACCTAAACTGGCAGCACAGGGAAAAACCGGTACTTCAGTGCCTGTCATTGACTGCTGTTGATGGTTGTAGCGCCATTGTTTTTGTACCTGTAACAGGGCGTCGTCGCTGCCTGGCCGATCAGTCTTGTTAAGTATCACCAGGTCGGCCCAGTTGAGCATTTCAATCTTTTCCAGCTGTCCGGGGCTGCCATATTCGGGGGTCATAACATAAAGAGAAACATCGACCAGATCTTTGATTTCGGCGTTGCCCTGCCCAATACCGGCGGTTTCGACGAACACTAGATCGTACCCACTGCTGCGTAGAAAAGTAATTGCGCTGTTCAGGGTAGAGCTGGTGGCTGTGTCGGGGCGCCGAGTTGCCATTGAGCGGAAATATACACGTGAGCTGTCGAGACTGTTGATTCTGATGCGGTCACCCAGTAATGCGCCGCCGCTGCGCTGGCGGGTAGGGTCGATGGCCAGCACGGCAAAGTGACGATCCGGAAAGACATTAAGAAAACGTGCCAGCAGGGTATCCAGCAAAGTGCTTTTGCCCGCTCCGCCGGTACCGGTAATACCAATCACCGGGCAGTCATGTAGAGGCGTTTGTGTAATAACAGCCTGGCCTGCTTCAATACGACTCAACTGCTGGGCAATGTACAAGGTAGTGGGAAGGCTATCCTGTGAGGTCTGCTCAGGTGTGGCATGGCCCGGTTGCTGCTGACTCAGCCTGACAACTTCATCGGCAATGGCTTGCAAACCGATTGCATCATGATGTCCGGCGCTGTAGACACGGCTAATACCCAGCGCTTCCAGTTCATCGGCTTCTGCGGGGGTGATGGTGCCGCCGCCGCCACAAAAGACCTGAATATGCGCGGCATCGGCATTGCGTAACTGTTGCAATAAAAAACGGAAAAAGCCCATGTGGCCACCCTGATAGGAACTGATGGCAAGGGCGTGAACATCCTCCTGAACGGCGGCACGTACCAGCTCCTCCACACTGCGGTTGTGGCCCAGATGGATCACTTCGCAACCGCGCTGTTGTAGCAGACGGCGTAGCACATGAATGGCCGCGTCATGGCCGTCAAAGCGTGCGGCGGCGGTGATAATGCGAACTGGAGATATGAGGGACTGCGCTGTTAAGGTCGGCGCGGGTGACGTCATTTTCATCTCCTTGATTACCTCAAACCGTTATACCTTTGACCTTGTTTGAAGTGAGAATATCCAGCACTACGCTTTTGTCTTTTAATATCCGGGAACATGGAGGCTAATCGAGACAGGAATTTAGCCCGGCTTTTTCTGTCCAATTTTAAGGGATGCGTGAACAGGTTTGATTCACAGATGGCTCATAATTAGCTCTCTCATAACAACAGGATCACTATGTCACAGCCAAACGATATTTATATATCTGCTGCATGTCGTACGCCGATGGGCGCTTTTCTTGGACAGTTTGCCAAGCTGTCGGCAACCGCTTTGGGCGATCGGGCCATTGCCGGTTTATTGGCTCGCACTGAGTTGGATCCAGCGTTGGTTGACGAGGTGTTAATGGGTTGCGTGTTGCAGGCGGGGCTTGGCCAAGCCCCTGCTCGGCAGGCAGCGTTGGCTGCGGGTATACCGGTTTCGGTGCCTTGCACTACCCTCAATAAGGTCTGTGGCTCTGCTATGAAAGCGGTCATGCTAGGGCACGATATGATCAAGGCGGGTAGTGCCTCATTGGTCATTGCTGGTGGTATGGAGTCCATGAGCCGGGCGCCTCACCTGGTCATGCAGGAGCGCTCAGGCTACAAGCTGGGGCACCAGCGGCTGATTGATCACCTGCTGCATGATGGTCTTGAAAATCCCTATGATGGGCGGCACATGGGCGAACTTGCAGAAGACTTAGCCCAGGGGCTGGACATCAGCCGGGAGGCTCAGGATGCCTTCGCTGCTGAGTCGACGAGCCGTGCCATAAAGGCTGTGGCAGATGAGGCTTTTGCTGATGAGCTCGTGGATATGGATGGCGCCAGAGATCAATTGCCGCCCCCACCTGATCTAGTTAAATTGGCTTCTCTGCGCCCGGCATTTCGTTCCAATGGCACCATTACTGCGGCTAATGCATCCTCAATTTCTGATGGTGCGGCGGCCCTGTTGCTGGCCAGTGCCGAGCAGCTGGATAAGCTTGGCCTGCCACGCTTGGCAAGAATAGTAGGGCATAGCAGTCATGCCCAGGAGCCTGATGAATATACTCTTGCACCCATTGGGGGTATTCGTAAGCTGCTGGATAAGGTTGGTTGGAAAATTGATGATGTGGACCTTTTTGAAATTAACGAAGCTTTTGCTGTGGTGGTGTTGGCCGCTGAACGTGAATTGGGTCTGGATCACGATAAGGTCAACGTTAACGGTGGTGCCTGTGCGCTGGGGCATCCCATTGGCGCCAGCGGCGCACGTATATTGGTGACGCTTATTCATGCGTTGCGCCAGCGAGGCTTGAAGCGTGGTGTGGCGTGTCTGTGTATTGGCGGCGGTGAAGCGACGGCTGTCGCTGTAGAGGTCGATGACTAAAAAGTCTTTGTATAATGACCTCTAAAAGGCATTGCGACCGAAAGGCATAAAAGTTTGATGATGAGGCATTAGCGGATAACCGGCGATACATAAAGATAAACGTTCTTCATTGTCCCATCTAACAAACGATGGCGAGGTTGATAGCTATGGCGATTATCGAGTCACGCATTGATACGGCTTCACAGGACTTCGCCTGCAATCGAGATCAGATGCAGGCGCAGGTGGACGACTTGTTGCTGGCATTATCGCAGGTTGAGGAAGGCGGCCCTGTCAGCGCTCGAGCTAAACATCTTGAACGTGGGAAGCTCTTGCCTCGCCAGCGTATCCAGCTGCTACTCGATAAGGGCAGTGTCTTTCTTGAATTGTCCCCGTTAGCGGCACTGGATATTTATGATAGCCAGGTGCCCAGTGCCGGTATTATCACGGGCATCGGGCGGATCCATGGCCGTGAGGTGATGGTGATTGCCAATGACGCCACCGTCAAAGGCGGCAGCTACTTCCCTCTGACCATCAAGAAACACCTGCGTGCACAACAAATTGCGGCTGAAAACTGTTTACCCTGTGTTTATTTGGTGGATTCAGGTGGAGCCTACCTGCCGTTGCAGGATGAGGTGTTTCCCGATCGTGAGCACTTTGGTCGTATTTTCTATCAGCAGGCACGACTCTCTGCGGCAGGCATTGCTCAGATCGCCGTAGTGCTGGGCACCTGTGTAGCAGGCGGCGCTTATGTACCAGCTATGTCCGATGAAGCTATTATTGTGCGCCAGCAGGGCAGCATTTTTCTGGGCGGCCCGCCGCTTGTTAAGGCGGCCACGGGTGAAGTGGTGGAGGATGAAGCACTGGGCGGTGGCGATGTGCATGCGCGACTTTCCGGGGTGGTTGATCATCTCGCTGATAATGATGAGCATGCGCTTATTCTGGCGCGCTCAGCGGTGTCTCATCTAAGAGCAAAAGCTAAGCCTCCCGTCGTTAGGCGTACAGTCAAAACACCACGTTACCCGATTGAAGAGATTTATGGGCTGGTTCCTGAAAACACCAAAACTCAATACGACCCTCGAGAACTGGTCGCCCGCTTGGTGGATGATTCAGAATTTCATGAGTTTAAAGCGTTGTTTGGCACGACTTTGGTGTGTGGTTTTGCTCATATCGATGGTTGGCCGGTGGGTATTCTAGCTAATCAGGGCGTGTTGTTTTCCGATTCAGCCCTTAAGGGCACTCATTTTGTCGAACTTTGTTGTCAGCGCCGTGTGCCAATGGTTTTTCTGCAGAACATTACCGGCTTTATGGTGGGGCAGCGTTATGAACACGAAGGTATCGCCAAGCATGGCGCCAAAATGGTGACGGCAGTGGCCTGTGCGCAGGTGCCTAAACTGACGTTGATTGTTGGTGGCTCCTTTGGTGCTGGGAATTACGCCATGGCGGGCCGCGCTTATGATCCCCGATTTCTATGGATGTGGCCTAATGCGCGGATTTCTGTGATGGGCGGGGATATGGCTGCGTCCGTTCTGGCAAAAGTCAAAGGCGATTCGCTGCAAGCCAAAGGCAATGCCTGGAGTGAGGCCGAAGAGGGGAAATATGCGGAGTCGATCCGCAGTCAATATGACGAACAGGGCCATCCATTTTACGCCTCTGCGAGGCTCTGGGATGACGGTGTGATTGACCCGGGTGATAGTCGGCATTATCTGTCCCTGGGGTTGGCCGCCTGTATGAATGCGCCGATTAGTGACAGCCAATTTGGTATTTTCCGTATGTGAGTGAACGTATGAACGAGCACATGAAGGAGCCTCTACACATCACTACCGATAGCCGTGGTGTTTGTCAGTTAATCTTGAATCGACCGCGGCGAGCTAACGCGTTGGATGCTGACTTGATCCAGCAATTATCGAGTGCACTAGCTCAGGTGCGAGATGATCCGGCGATACGAGTGCTTATTTTGAGTGGCCAGGGTGAGCAGTTTTCCAGCGGTGCGGACTTACAGTGGATGCAGCAGATGGCAGCGGCAGACTTTTCTGTCAACCAGAATGATGCCTTTGAGCTGGCGCTGTTACTCGAAGATCTGGCACTGCTGCCAAAACCTACCCTGGCGCGCGTCAACGGCCCGGCTTATGGTGGCGCGGTTGGCCTGATTGCCGCCTGTGATATTGCTATTGCCAGCAGTTCAGCCTGTTTTACCTTCAGCGAAGTGCGGTTGGGATTGGTGCCTGCGGTAATAGCACCTTATGTGATTGCGGCCATCGGTCAGCGTCAGGCGCGGCGCTGGTTTTTAACGGCTAAAACCCTTGATGCCGCTTTGGCTCAGCAATTGGGTTTGGTACATCAGTTGGTGTCGTCCGAGGAAATGGAAAACACCGTAGAGCAGGAGATTCAATCATTATTGAAGGGCGGGCCGCAGGCGCAGCAGCAGGTTAAACAACTGCTTAACGAGTGGCTGAAAAGCAGTCCGCTTGCGAAAGAAGAGACCGCAGAACTGTTGGCTGAAATACGCGCTTCGGTTGAAGGACGTGAGGGTTTGTCTGCTTTTATGGAGAAGCGTCAGCCAAGGTGGTTGAAATGAGCAGCCCCGTACGAATTGTAGAAGTATCACCACGCGATGGCTTGCAAAGCGAGGCGTTACAGTTGCCAACAACAATAAAACTGGAGCTGATTAAACGGCTGCTTTCTGCTGGTTTGAAAGAGATCGAAGTCACTGCCTTTGTGCATCCGGAGCGCTTGCCTCAATTGGGCGATGCAGAGCATCTGTGTCGTCAGCTTGAGCGAACGAAAGGCGTGCGTTTCTCTGCCCTGGTACCCAATCTGCAGGGTTTGCAGCGGGCGCACGATGTTGGTATTGATGCCATTGCCTTTTTTAGTGCGGTGAGCGAGACCTTTTGTCAGAACAATATCGGTTGCTCTATTGCGCAATCTTTGCAGCGCTGTGAAACCTTGATTGAGCAATTCAAAACACATGGGGACAGCTGGTTTCGCGCTTATATTTCCTGTGCTTTTGCTTGTCCCTACGAGGGCAAAGTGGATTTCGCCAGGGTGAGCGAATTAGCAGGCCAACTGGCATCGCTGGGCTGCGATGAAATTGTCTTGGCCGACACCATTGGTGTTGCGACCCCGGAGATGGCACGCAAGTTAGTGCAAATTGTTGCACAACAGGTGCCTGCGCAACGTTTAGCTCTGCACCTGCACGACACTCGCGGGCAGGCGCTGGCCAATGTCTACGCTTGTCTCGAGCTGGGCATTGGCGCAATTGATGCCTCCGTTGCCGGTTTGGGCGGTTGTCCCTATGCCCCCGGCGCGACCGGTAACCTGGCCACTGAAGACCTGGTCTATATGCTTGAGGGGTGTGGCGTTGATACCGGCGTTGATCTTGACCGGTTGATTGAAACCGGACGTTTTATTTCCGCTCAGTTGGGGCATGCCAATCAAAGCCGTGTAGGCATTGCCGGAGGACTTCCCTATGCACCTTGAGTGGAATAAGGCGAAAGTGGTCATCAGCGGTGGAGCTTCGGGTTTGGGGCTGGCTGTTGCTGACGCAGTGGTTGCGGCGGGTGGACAGATAACTTTGCTGGATTGTGACCGGAAAGCGGGTGAAGCGGCAATAAAAAGGCTGGCTTCGAGGGCGCAGTTTATAGCGGTTGATGTTACCGACGCTGCCGCATTATTAGCGGCCGTCGAGCAAGCGGATACTGAAATGGGTGGGCTGGATTTGGTGGTTTGTTGTGCCGGTATTGCGCCTAATGCCCGTTTGCTGGGTCGTGATGGTCTGCACGATGTCGAGATGTTTGCGCGGGTGCTGGCGGTGAATTTGCTCGGCACGTTCAATCTGGTACGAGCGGCTGCGGCGGTAATGGAGCAGCATGCAGCTGATGAACAGGGCGTGCGGGGCTTGATAATAACAATGTCATCCATTGCCGCCTATGAGGGGCAAATTGGTCAGGCGGCCTACGCGGCATCCAAAGGTGGGGTGGCGAGTTTGACTTTACCGCTGGCGCGGGAGCTAAGCCGTATTGGCGTACGAGTTGTGTGTATCGCGCCAGGACTATTTGATACGCCGATGAGCCAGTCTTTTCCTGATCAAGTGCGGAATAACCTGGCCGAGCAGGTTCCTTTTCCGAAACGCCTTGGCAAGCCAGAAGAATATGCACACTTGGTCAAAATGGTTTATGAAGCGGGCTATTTGAATGGTGAAATTATTCGCCTTGATGGTGCATTGAGGATGCCGGTTAAGTGATCTTGTGAAAGTGCTGTTTGTTCGTTAGTTGTTGAAAAACAGTAAGTTTTTCTCTTTGCTGAGCACAGTAGAAACTTTAATTGGGAGCTGCTTTCTAAGACGTAGGAAGTAACAGGACGAAAGGGGCGTGCCAGTGATGCTCTTGTTCCGGGTGGCACGCGGTTGGGTTCGCCAGGGATGGATAGCATCGTTAAAGCTTGTATTAGATCCGCATTGACGGACAAAAATTTCACCGTGGTTGCAGGAGACGGTATAAATAGGGCGGCTGTTAAGCCGCCTGTATCCAGGCGACAGGTTTAAAGGGGGAAGCCAGTCGCATTGAGTTAGACATTCATCTGCCGGGCCTTTGCTCAAAGCGGGTGAGAGGAGAACAGGGTTATGCAATCGATAGCGCAGTTCACCATCAATTATTGGCAGTATTTGAATGCCGAGGGGCAGGTTGTGGATGAGCTGCCTGCCTTTGCCCAGCAGCCTGATCAATTGATCCCTCTGTATCGAGCCATGCGGCTCACCCGTCTGTTTGACCATAAAGCCATTGCTTTACAACGCACCGGCCAGCTGGGCACCTACGCCTCACCGCTGGGGCAGGAAGCTATTGGTGTTGGCATTGGTTTTGCCATGCGTCCCGAGGATGTGTTGATTCCTGCTTACCGTGACCATGCTGCTCAATTTGTGCGGGGGGTGCGGTTGAGCGATATTCTGTTGTATTGGGGCGGTGATGAACGCGGTATGGATTACGCTGCAGCGCGAGAGGATTTCCCCATTGCGGTGCCGGTGGCCAGTCAGTGCTGTCATGCTGTGGGTGTAGCTTATGCCATGCGCCTGCGCCGGGAATCACGTGTTACCGTGTGTTGCATTGGCGACGGTGGTACCTCCAAGGGCGACTTTTACGAATCACTTAATGCGGCAGGTGTCTGGCAATTGCCGCTGGTGTTTGTGATCAATAACAATCAATGGGCCATTTCGGTGCCCCGTTCCGGTCAGAGCGCCAGCCAAACATTGGCACAAAAAGCCATTGCTGCCGGACTTCATGGTGAGCAAGTGGACGGTAATGACGTGATTGCCATGCGGGCTCGTGTGGGCGCGGCTATTGAGCGTGCTCAGCAGGGTGAAGCCACTGTCATTGAGGCACTGAGCTATCGCATGAGTGACCACACCACCGCTGATGATGCCAGTCGTTATCGTACGCAGGAAGAGCTGGATCAACATGCCGCCTGCGACCCTATCAGCAGATTAAATAGCTGGTTGTGTGAAGTCGGCCATTGGTCAGATGCGCAGGAACAAGCCTTGCAACAGGAGTTAACTGAACAGGTGGATGAGGCTGTTAAGCAGTATCTGTCTAAAGCCGCACAGCAGCCCACCAGCATGTTTGATTATCTTTATGAAACATTGCCTGCGGCTTATCAGGCTCAGAGGGATGAATTGGCGGGTGCTCCCAACGCGGCGCAAGGAGATTCTGACAATGGCTGAAATGACTTTGATAGAAGCCGTCACTCAGGCGCTAGCTTGGGAAATGGCGATCGATGAGCGTGTGTTGGTGCTGGGCGAAGATGTTGGCGTTAACGGTGGTGTGTTTCGTGCCACGGTTGGCTTGCAGGATCGTTTTGGTAGTGAGCGTGTGATTGATACGCCGTTGGCAGAAAGCCTGATTGCAGGCATGGCGGTGGGGCTGGCGGCGCAGGGGCTGAGGCCAGTGGCTGAAATTCAGTTCATGGGGTTTATCTATTCGGTGCTTGACCAGATGTTGAGTCATGCCTCGCGGCTGCGTAACCGCACCCGTGGTCGCCTGACCTGTCCGATGGTATTGCGCGCGCCTTTTGGTGGCGGCATTCATGCGCCGGAACACCACTCGGAAAGTACCGAAGCACTGTTTGCTCATATTCCAGGATTGCGAGTGGTTATTCCCTCGTCGCCAGGGAGAGCCTACGGACTACTACTGGCAGCCATGCGTGATCCAGACCCGGTGATTTTTCTTGAACCCAAGCGTATCTATCGTCTGGTTAAGGAAGAGGTGCCAGATGACGGTGCAGCGTTGCCGCTGGATGTCTGTTACACCCTGCGTGAGGGCAGTGATGTCACTCTGGTGAGTTGGGGCGCAATGATAAAGGAAACGCTGGAAGCCGCGGATACGCTGGCTGAGCAAGATATTAGTGCCGAAGTGATTGATGTGGCGACTATTAAGCCGCTCGACAAGGCCACGATTCTTGAATCGGTGGCCAGAACCGGGCGTTGTGTGATTATTCATGAGGCGGTACGCACCGGTGGTGTGGGCGCTGAGATCGCTGCGCTGTTGGCTGGCGAAGGTTTATTGCACCTGATGGCGCCGGTGCAACGAGTCACAGGCTACGACACGGTAATGCCGCTGTTCCGGTTGGAAAATCACTATATGCCGAGCGTTGAGCGGGTAGTGCAAGCGGCGCAACAGACACTGGAGTTCGAATGAATATCTTTAAATTACCCGATCTGGGTGAAGGGCTAATGGAAGTGGAGTTGTTGGAGTGGCATGTGGCGCCAGGGGATGAGGTCAAAGAAGATCAGCCGCTGCTGTCGGTGGAAACGGCCAAGGCCATTGTGGATATTCCCAGTCCGGTAAGTGGGAAAGTGGTGCGCTGTTATGGCGCAGTGGGCGATATTTTGCACGTTGGTGATCCGGTGGTGGAGTTTGATGCGGAAGATGTGGAGATTACGTCGCAAAAAGCAAGCCCCAGTGGCGATAGAGCGGCGTCCAAAATCAAAGAGGCGGATGCCGGTAGTGTCGTGGGCCGTGTCGAAACCGGCTCGCAGGTATTAAAAGAGGAAAGTAGCACTGGTGCTAAAGCAGGAACGGGGGCAGCAACCGGCGTGAAGGTTTCACCGGCTGTGCGTGCGCTGGCTCGTCAGCTGGAGGTGGATCTCTCTGTGGTCACGCCTTCCGGGCGCGACGGTATTATCACTAGCGAAGACGTTCAGCGAGTGGCCAAAATATTGGGCGAAGTAGGCGCGTTGCAACCCTTGCGCGGTGTGCGTCGAGCCATGGCGCAAGCCATGACAAAAGCCGCTGCGGAGGTGGTACCGGTGACGGTTTCTGATGATGCCGATATCCACGCCTGGGCCGCGGGAGAGGATGTCACGATTCGCCTGATTAGAGCGCTGGTGGCAGGCTGTCGCGAGCAACCGTCATTAAATGCCTGGTATGACAATCATTCCATCGGGCGGCGTTTAATTGAAAAAATTGACGTTGGTATCGCTCTGGACACAGCCGACGGCTTGTTTGTGCCGGTGCTGCGTGATGTTGGTAGTGCCGATGCCAAGAATTTACGTTCGCGTATTGAGGTAATGAAAGAGGCGGTGCGCAGTCGCCGGATTCCGCCTGAAGAGCTGCGCGGTAATACCATCACCTTGTCTAATTTTGGATTGTTTGGCGGGCGTTATGCTAACCCAGTCGTGTCGCCGCCAACCGTGGCTATTTTGGGTGCGGGCCGGCTACGTGATGAAGTCGTGGCTGTTGACGGTAAGCCTGCCGTACATCGCATTATTCCGTTGTCGCTGACCTTTGACCACCGCGCAGTAACGGGTGGTGAGGCGACTCGTTTTCTGGCTAGGGTAATGGAAGATTTGAGTAAAACTTCGTAGCAAGATTAGTTCGAGCAGGGCTCGATTAGGAGGACGACCATGACGGAAGCGAAACAAGCGGGTTTGGCTGGCATCATTGCTGGGCGCACGGCAATTTCGACGGTCGATCCTGACGGCACCGGGTTGTTTTATCGAGGTTATGCGGTGGATGATTTGGCTGCCAAAGCGAGCTTTGAGGAAGTAGCCTGGTTGCTGCTGTACGGCGAGCTGCCAAACCAGTCACAGCTGACGAGTTATGGTCAGAGGTTGCAGGGTTTTTATCTTCTGCCAGATGAATTAAAGCAACTGCTGCAATTGATTCCCGCCGATGCTCACCCGATGGATGTGTTACGCACCGCCTGTTCGGCGCTGGGTTGTCTGGAGCCCGAAGTGGATTTTACAGAGCAACAGCAGATTGCTGATCGCTTGTTGGCACGTATGGGTGTCATGGTGTTGTACTGGTTTAATTATCATCGATACGGCAATGCTGATGTCGGTGAGGCTGGCAAGGGTGATTTGGCGACGTGTTTTTTAACGACATTGTTGGGCGAAACGCCTGCCCCATTGGCAGTTCGTACGTTAGATGTTGCCCTGACGCTGTACGCCGAACATGAATTTAACGCATCGACCTTTAATGCCCGCGTAGCCGCATCGACTCTTAGTGATTTTTATTCGGCCATTACCGGCGCTATTGGTACTTTGCGTGGACCTTTGCATGGCGGCGCCAACGAGGCGGCACTGGATCTGATATTGAGTTACGAATCACCGCTGGCCGCCGAAAAGGGGTTGAAGGCAGCGTTAGCGAAAAAAGAAAAAATCATGGGTTTTGGCCACCGTGTATATCAGCAGGGTGACCA